>Ga0114905_1000012_pt1 | contig 283733 bp, 251 predicted proteins | sample MalvireepMed_b05_FD_83499 | JGI IMG/M metagenome (GOLD analysis project Ga0114905, IMG submission 83499) | Marine viral communities from the Global Malaspina Expedition - Malaspina viral metaG DeepMed_b05 | ecosystem: Environmental > Aquatic > Marine > Oceanic | place: Mediterranean Sea...
AGCGCTGATATCAGCGCTGACGTTAACCTTAGCAGACTGACCCTGGGTGACGCTGACAGTGGACGCCGCAGCGGACTTATCCATCATGTTATTTCTCAGCTCGTTCATAATTCACCTCTATGGTATCTGAATCAGTATCTGAGTCAGCAAAGATGGGCTGAAAAGCCAGCCCATCTTACCGGTTACCTTATCCCAGCAGAGACAGAACCTGCTGACCTGCGGCGTTGGCCTGAGCCAGTACCGAGATACCAGCCTGCTGCAGTACCTGAGTACGTGACAGCTCTGCCGTTTCAGCCGCGAAGTCCGCATCCTGAATCCGTGAGTTCGCAGCATTCAGGTTCTCAGAGGTCACCTGCAGGTTGCTCACTGTAGATTCCAGACGGTTCTGAATCGCACCAAGGTCAGCTCGCTGGCTCGCCACCTGACCGATCGCGTTATCGATCGCAGTGATAGCAGCCTGTGCACCTTCGAAGGTTGAGATGTCGATATCAGCCAGGAACTGACCATCTTCACCACCACCGTAAGTACCCGTTGCCAGACCAATCGCATCCAGTTCAGCGTTACCGTTCGCACCACCTTCCAGAGTGAACTCTTTCGCAGAGCTCAGCTTCACTGTGCCGTAGGTAGTCTCGTACGTTGCTGCCTCAGAAGAGGTCGCCGCACCAGATACACTTTCTGCACCGAAGGTCGCTTCACCGATACCATCTACTTTAGCGTCCAGCCCCATTACTGCACCAATAGAGGCGTTGGCACCAGACTTATCATCAATCGCGATAGAGACGTTACGGCCATCTGCAGCAGTCAGCGTCAGAGAAACACCGTTGTCGACCGCAGTAACACCTGTTTTACCCGCGTTCTGGTTAATCAGGTTCAGAGCGTCCGTACGTGCACGGTCTGAGTCAAGGTTGCCGCCGCCATCGGTCTGTAGGGTCACTGTGCCGACTTCAACACCATTGACATAGATACCAGCCTGGTCACCTTCTTCGAACTGAGACAGGTCGATGCTCTTGCCGTCGCCCCCCACAACCTCAGTTGCGTTCACTTCAGCAGATACACCGGTCTCATCGGCTACTTCGTTGATCGCAGCGGCGATCGCGATAGCAGACTGAGACTTCTCAGAGGACAGGATACGTGCACCGTCAGAGGATACGGTTGCAGATGCCTTGTCGGCATTCACATCCGCTGCACCGATGGTTACGCCGTTAATCAGCAAGTCACCGTCTTCCAGGCCGTTTACACCTGTGTAATCGGCTGATGAAGATTTGCCTGAGTACAGCTCGCCGCCCACATCTGGATCAGACAGCGTGACAGAAACGTCCTGACCATCGTCTGAGAAGAACTTGAGCTCACCAGAGACATTCTTGCTTACCGAAGTAATCTCGAAGTTGTCTGTGCCGTTTGTCGCAGTTACCGCGCGGCCTTCTGCTTCGGTTGAGACAGTAACTTCAGTAGCGCTGTAGTTGCGAACTTGCAGAGAGATCTCGCCGTTTGCATCCAGCGTTGCAGATACATCCAGGTTCGCTGCTGAGAAGTCAGTGCTGTTGATATCATCAGCAAGACTCTCAAGGTCACCCGCCGCACCCGATACGCTGACGTTAACGCCACCGATATCCAGAGCATCACCAGACTCGAGCGTGCTACCGTCGAGCGTCAGGTTAATCTCTTCGTAAGCGCTGACGCCGCTTGAAGCGCTATTAATGGTGTTAGCCAGGTCCGCCACAGTAGAGTTCGCTGCGATAGTCGACGTAGTCGGTGCCGCATCCCCTACTTTAATAGTCAGCTGGTTCTCACCAGAGGTAGACAGAACGTCAGAACCATCAGTTGAGATAGTCTGAGTACCGTCATCCAGAATTTCGGCGTTAGCAGCACCGCCTGCTTCCGTACCAGTCACCGTTACCGACTCACCAGCAGTGGTATTCTTAAACTCGAGACTACCTTGAAGCGTCAATGCTGTGTCATCGACAGTAACAGCACCAGCTGAGTCCGTTGATGTCAGAGTGGTTGTTGACGCATCCGTCGCAATCGTCTGGCCCGTACCTGATTGTGTATCATCAACAACAGTGATCAGAACTTCGTTACGGGCAAAGTTTAGCTCTGCCGTTACGGTAACGTCAGTGGTGAAGCCTGTTGCGTTATTGATCGAGTCCGCCAGAGCAGTCAGACGATCTTGTGTCGCTGTTGCACCAGTGAAGCTATCCGAAGACGCCAGGGCAATGGTTGCGCCCGCTATTGTGACAGAACCCGCTGTTGCTGTGTCGGTTGCGTAATCGCTTACCGTAAACTCAATGCGCTCTTGAACATCAAGACCAGTTACACCGTCCAGTGTAGCCGCCGCCTGTGCAGTCGTCTGACCCGCAGCAACCTGTACGTTACTTACCGTGCCATCCACATCGACAGAGAACTCAGTGTCAGCACTAGTTGTTTCAGCCGCAGCAATCAGGCGATTCGCAAATGAGCCACCATCCAGAGAAGCGCGGTCATCGTCAGTGCGAGCGATCTGATTAGTCAGCGTACCGCCACTTACCGTAGAAGACGTTGAAGTATCAGCAACCTTATCAGAGACCGATACAGCCTCAGCGCGATCGTAAGAACCGGCTGTCAGACCTGCATTAGCAAGATCGCCGCGACCAGTACCATTACCACCAGAAATCTCGATGGCTTTCTGATCACCGTCAGCAATCAGTGTGTAGCCACCTTCGTAAGTGCCTGCCGCTGCCAGACCTGTTGCTGCAGCGAAATCACTACCGGTGAAGTTCACATCGGAAATCTGGATGTTACGGCCGTCTTCCGCAGTCAGGTTCACACCTGTAGAACTTGCTTCAGTATCAACAGCGCTCACACCAGTCTGATCAGCTACTGCGTTGATCGCCTGAGAAATCGCTGCACGGGTCTGTGCTGCATCTGTTGTGGTCGCGAAGGAGATTTCAACACCGTTCAGCTTGAAGCTACCAGTGCCGCTTTGCGCGGTCATATCAGAACCGCCAGCAACGTTCTCATTCACAAATGCGGTTACGCCGGTTTCATCTGAAACGCGGTTAATCGCCGCAACTTTCGAGATTGCAGATGCAGAGTTGTTAGAAGTAGAAGACGTATCATCTTCCGCACGTGACGCCTGAACAGCAACCCCGTTAATGACGAGATCGCCGTTACCCAGAGACTGATCAGTACCGCGTGCAGACAAACCAGACTGAGAAGAAGAACCCAGCTTGTCAGCCGTCAATTCACCGATTGAGATGTCTACAGTCTGACCGGCGTTTGCACCAACCTGGAAAGTCGCTGAGAAAGAACCATCAAGCAGCTTACGACCGTTGAAGTCAGTCTCGTCAGCAGTACGTGAAATCTCTGACACCAGCTGGTCCACCTCAGCCTGAAGAGCGTCACGGTCAACATCAGAGTTGGTCGCGTTCGCTGACTGAACCGCTAGCTCACGAATACGCTGGAGAGATTCGTTAATAGAACCCAGTGCACCCTCAGCGGTTTGCGCAAGAGCGATACCGTCACCCGCGTTACGTACGGCGACGTCCAGACCTTTAATCTGAGAAGTGAAACGGGTAGAAATCGCCAGACCAGCCGCATCGTCTTTCGCGCTGTTAATACGGAGACCCGAAGACAGGCGCTGGAGGGCCTGCTGGTTCGCCGACTGGGATTTGTCCAGGTTACGCTGAGCATTCAGCGAGGCAATGTTGGTATTAATAATTTGAGGCATGGTGTTTCTCCTGTACCTACTTCTATTGGAACCGGCATCACCTTCGACGCTTTTCGGCTCCGCCTGACTTTGTCATTAGGGTTAACGGCGCCTCAAACCACATCTTTAGAGCTTTTTTATCAAGAAATTGCACACCCTCGCGACAGATAACCGCCACCTCTAACACAGAGCATCTATCGCATTGATTTATATGGAAAAGTTTTTTTGACAGAGGGAGAAAAAGCGGAAAAAAAGTTTGTTACAAAATGTTTTTCAAGGCAAAACAATACCCTGTGACCGGCATTGCCTCTGCGCTTTTACCAGTCTCGCCGGACAAACTCTGGATTATTCGCGGCAAGCGCGCCTTACGAGCTTCCAGGGTAACTGAGTACAGAGACGGGGGTTGTAGGTTTTGAGGCTAGAGATCTGAAGTAACAGCTCATCACGCTTCTCACGTTGCATCCCTAACATCTGTACTCCAATCCAGCTTTGTTGAGATTCTTTAAGCGAATCCCAAACATATAACGAAGTCTGAATCAGGCTGAGGTCAACGCCCCTTTCGTTCGGAGCTAGAGACCTAATACCATCGAAGCGAGCTTGAAGTGCATCTGCTGAAGCACCAGAGAGTACCTCAGCATCATACTTTGCGAGTTGGTAATACGGCCATAGAGGTCTCTTTGCGATAGCAGAATCAACCAACTCATGGATTACCGGTAACGTTTTATCTTTCTCAGGTATAGAAGCCGTTACAGCATAGCCTCTTAAATACGCTGCATAAGCTATTGCAGCATCAGCGCTCCACGGAGCAAGAGTTGTGGCCCAATGAAGCGATGAATTGTAGCTTGATACTTCATCCGCCATTCGTCCATGTGCGATCAAGGCATTTACAACTGTAAAATACATAAATATCACAGCTAACAAGCAGAACACTGATATAGCTAAAAAGTTAGGCCCTATCTTAAATGCCCCCTTTCTACCTGAATTCATTAGCTTTGATACGAGTCCGTTGTATAGCCATACGAGTCATAATAACCTGCATGCGAATCTGTATATTTGGCCTCACGTTCAACGTCTACTTGGTTAAGCACAACACCTAGCAACCGAGCATTGTTATCGTCCAGACGAGAAATACCAGAAAGAGCAAGCTTGTCTTTAGTGTGGTCTGCTTTTACCACATAAACCACGCCATCAGCTAATGATGAGAGGTATAGCGCATCGCTTACTGCCTGCATCGGAGCTGAGTCGATGATGATACGTTGATATCTTTCCCGAAGCGTATCAAGAATGGCCTTGAAGTTTTTTGAAGCTAATAACTCCAGCGGATTCGGAGGAATTGGCCCTGCGGCAATAACATCAATGCCTAGTGAAGGTACACTCTGAATGCAGCTATCAAGAGTATCTGGATACGCTACTGCATTAGAAAGGCCCGGCTTACCGTGAGGTAAACTAAACTTCTTCGCAACCGATGGTCGACGCATATCACAATCAATCAGCAACGTTTTTTCCATTTGCCCGAAAGCTTCGGCTACATTACTGGATGTAGTCGTCTTCCCCTCACCGGGAATAGAAGAAGTAACGAGTATTACCTGAGCGCTTTGCTCCATACTCGCCAGAGTCAGGCTTGTACGCAGGGTCCTGACTGATTCCTTAAAGCCACTCTGCTGATCATCAACAAAAGCCCTCACCAACTGTTCTGTTTCGGCCGGCTCCTTCTTTGACCCAACAAAAGGAAGCAGTCCCAGCATAGGAACACCTAGTTTGCGGTCAACGTCATCAGGATTCTTAACCGTAGAATCCAGAACGTCGTACAAAAATGCCAGAGCAACACCAAACATGACGCTTAAGAACAGAGCTGCTGCTACTATCAACTTCTTATTGGGAGCTATTGGAATGCCTGGTTTTATAGCAGGGTCTACGACACGAGCATTGGCTGTCTGGAGGTCTCCGGTCGCCGAAGTTTCACTCACGCGATTAAAGAACGCGTCGTACAGCTGCCGGTTTGTATTAACTTCCCGCACATACTCATTAAGCGTAAATTCGGTTCTATTAAGCCCTTGCGCATCTGACTTAACCTCCTGAAGTGCCTTTTGCAGTGACTCCTCTTTGCTTCTCGCGACGAGGTAATTACTTTCCAGGGAGGTCGCGATGCGTTTCATCTGAGTCAGAACAGACTCCCTTACAGCATCCAGATCAGACTCTGCAGCGATCATTTTCGGGTGCAAGGGACCATAGCGCTTACGCAATTCAGAGACCTTTAATTCAGCCGTAGTTTCATTCTCACGGAGGCGGCTAACAACCGGACTGGCAAGAATTGAAGGCAAACTAGACAGGTTCTCGTATGTAAGAGATCCAAGACTTCTGAGCTGCTGATACGTTCCTTGTAGTTCAACTCTCTGAGAACGCGCCTCGACAAGCTTTCGAGTGATCTCATCAATTTGCTTAGCTACCAAGGTATTTACACCCTGAACATCTACGAGGTTATTGGCTTCCCTGAACTCCTGCAGCTTCTTCTCGGACTCTTCAAGCTTTTGCTTTAGCCCTCCAAGACGGTCACTGAGCCATGTCGCTGCTTTCTGAGTAACTTCGACCTTAGCATCCAGCTGACTTTCAATAAACTGATCTGCCAACTCATTCGCTGCAGTGACAGCCATACTCGGCGACTCACTTTCGACGGAGACCTTAACAAGCTGAGTACTACGTACAGGGGAGATATCTACTGCTTTTGCAAATCGCCCGACAGTTGACTCAAGAATTTGCTCGTCAGTGGGCGGTTCCTTTTCTACCCCCAAGATATTGTTGATGGTACCTCGGATGGAAAATGACTTAGCATTTGCTTCATGGTGCGGATTGAACTCAGGAACATCAACCAGATTAAGCGCCAGCACGACGCGCTTCGCCAACTCCCGGGATTTGAGAATCTCAAACTGCGTCAGGTAATACTCGTCTGATGCCTTACCTATACCGTAGACCTCCTCAATTGACAGGACTTTAGCTTCCTGCGACTCAATCAGAAGAGTAGCCGTCGCACGATAAACAGGAGTCATAACCATCGAGGCCAGTGCCGCAATAATGGTTATGATGACACTTAAAATCAGGATCTTACTGAGCTGCCGGCGAATGACCTGCCAGTAGTGAGCGAGATCGATAACTTCAACAGTGCCCACATCAAATTTTCCCATACCCGTATTGCGACCTTCCATTTTAGAAAAAGCTCTGTTCAACTGTGATCACATCACCGGGACGAACAACATCAGCAAGCTTGGTTCGAGTCTTGTCAGAGCTTTCGTCATCGTCGTGCACGACATATATTTTGCTCTTGGACGCCCGCTCGGTAAAACCTCCAGCAATTGATATTGCCCGGTCTATTGTAAGACCTGGGTGGAAAGAATAACTTCCCGGCTTCTTAACCTCCCCTGTCACATAAAAAGGCCGATAATTGATAATACTTACGGTAACGCTGGGGTCGACCAGATATGGACCTTTTAAGCGCTCAGTCAATCGAATCTCGAGCTCTTTAGGGCTCAAACCTTCAACCTGAATATCGCCGAGGAGGGGATAAGATATTTGTCCAGAGAGACCGATACGAAGCTCTTTCAGGCTTAGATCTGGTTCGTCATAAACACTGATAGAAATAAGGTCGCCAGGACCCAACAGATAAATTCCCTCATCAGCATTCGTGAAGGAAGATAGCAAAGCCATCAATACGGCTAGAGACAAAAACCTGAACATCTAACAACCCGCAAGAGAAAAGAATACCGGAAGCACTCAGAATGCCCCCGGTGCCGGAGTACGGTTTAAATTCCGACAGCTACACCGAACGTTATCAACTGCTGGTCATAATCCAAACCTTCTTCGGTTGAGTCGCGTTCAGACTGCTCAACACTTGCGTATACGTCTAACGAGGTCGTTGGAGAATATGTACCGCGTAAGCCATAACTTATAATGTCATCCTCACGATCAGCTTCACCGGAATCACCGTCATAGTATATGTCTTCAGCGAAGCTCGCATGCGCTCTCAATGAGAAGAACGTCGAGAACTCGTGAGTCCAGGTAACGCGAGAAAAGGTTGCATCAACATAATTACTGCTCGCACTTGGTGTTTCATTGGCAGCCTGAGCAGTAAACAACGTGATTGTTGAATAAGTACGTGGATTCCACGTCAAAGAACCTTCCCAAGTAAAGGAGCTATCGGACTCTACGTCCGAAAGCTCAAATGTACGTTCGCTAACACCGACTTTGGCGCGACTGGTTAACTTACCAGTCAACTCATAGCTAAAACCCGCCAGCGCGCGATAAAGATTACCTTCACGGCTTTCAGCAATGACTGAGTCGTTGGTGTAATCGATGTCTGTAGCGCTTACATCGAACAACAAGTCGGTGGATGGACTGATATAAACATCAGTTTCCAGGCTTACACGGTTACGGACATGTTCTCGGTCGCGTGTACCATTAACAAAGTTGTTTTTGTACGACTTCTGGTAGCGATTCAAGCCAGCAGTTATGTTGAAAAGCGCTGATGAGCTTCCATATGTGTATGAGCCATCATAAATGGTCTCGTCATATCTATCCGGGTCGCGTAAACCAAGCGCTTCTGCACCTTCAACGGTGCCCGCGCCGCGAGCATCATGCTCATTTCTGAATTGAGCCTCAGCCGCCACCTGATGTCTGGAGTTGAGTTCGAAATCGCCCCCCAGAATTATACCTGTATCGGTATAATCATCATTTTCATCTTCAGAGTAAGAGCCCTTCTCCGCGAATAGAGCGGCACGGAGGACTGTTTGGCCCATATCGGCTTCTACACCCAAGGCAGGAGTGACTTTCGTGATAGTAGAAGAGGTTTGAGTCTCTTCAGGCTGAAGATATACGTTGTCGTTATCTGTGACTTCGAGTCCCACTGCAGGGTACACCGAAACACCAGACCCTAGCGGAATCCCGTCTCTCTCAACGGCAAAAGCCCCTGTGCTCAACATTGTTGCTACAGCACCTGCAGGCAGCATCCAAGCTTTCATAGTTTATCCTCACACATCACATTTCAACCTCTTTCTTTCTTGGGTTGAAACCAAAAATTTTCAGTCTTTCTGCGCCAAAAACATACACAAAACATCCTGACGCGAGCCCCGCAAGCCCACAAGCAAAGTCGAGCACTTCGAATCGTCGTGAAGCCAACGCGTACTGCAAGGTCTCATCGATCGCTAGTGCAATTGCCAAAACAATGACCACGGGTACTACACTCCAATAAGGACGCAAATCTAACACTCGGTCAAAGGCAAAACAACCTAAAACGGCAAGAACGGCAGCTAGTTGAAAATGCGCCCACTTATCCCCCCCCAACCATTCCTCTAAAGCGTATATCTGTTCAAGCTGAAACCCCAGACTCTTAAACAGACTGAGTCCCCCCAGAAACATGGAGTATGCAAAGAATGCGCTTAAGGGGGCTACACTCTTTTTACTTAGTCGGCCCAATCTAATGAACGTGCCCACCAATAAAACCTTTGAAGAATGTCAGCAATACAATTTTGACATCCATCCACAGCGACCAGTTCCTGATGTAGTCTAAATCGTACTCGACCCTGCCTTCCATTTTGTCCAGAGTATCTGTCTCTCCGCGATACCCATTGATCTGTGCCCAGCCAGTGATACCCGGCTTCACCTTATGCCGCAACATATAGTAAGGAATCAGCTTACGATACTCTTCATTATGCGCCACTGCATGCGGGCGAGGCCCCACAACGGACATACTACCCTGAAGAACATTAATGAACTGTGGCAACTCATCCAAGGAGGTCCTGCGTATAAATGCACCCACAGGAGTTATTCGGGCGTCGCCCTTTTTGGCCTGAACCACCGTCTCACCGTTGTCCATAGTGGTCATACTGCGAAACTTCCAGACTTCAATGGGCCGCCCATCCAAACCATAACGATACTGTTTAAAAATAACAGGCCCTCGAGACGTAAACTTAACAGCCCCAGCTATCACGAGCATTGGTAAAGCAATAACAGTGAGAACACCAATAGAAAACAATATGTCGAACATCCTTTTAAGGACATCATTGATGCCAAAGATAGGCGAGTCATACACGCTAAGGGTTTGCATATGCCCCACTTCACTCAGTCGTGCATGGAGGAGGTTGAAAGTGAAGAAGTCAGGAATCAAATGAACAGAAGCCGTGGTATCGCCACATTTCTCAAGAATCTCGGCAATCCGTGCCTGCGCCTTGAGCGGTAAGGCGATAAAAATAACTTCAAACTTTCCGGATTGAGTCAGCTGGATCAACTCATTGATCGTGCCCATGAGTTCAATGTCATCGTGCTCAGCCATAACACGTTCATCACAGCGGTCATCAAAGAAGCCCCAAAACTGGTAACCGAGCTCTGGGCTACGATCAATCTGCTTACGCATTTCGATAGCTGCTTCATTCACGCCGACAATGGCTACTCGTCGGGTATTGTAGCCTCGCAGCCTGATAGACCTCAGAAACTGACGGAAGATCAATCGCCAGGTACTAAGAAGCAGCAGCGACCCCAGCATCCAACTGCCCATCACTAAACGTGAGTAATCTTCTGAGACTTTTGCAAAGAAAGCGATAACCAGTAGAGAGGTAGCAACGAGAACCCAAGCCGCAGACGTTATCGTCACCATTCTCACCGCAGAGGTCGCTCTCCAGGAGCGATACACCTCGAGAGACTCAGCAACCAGCAGATACCCCAGGCCACCCAGAAGGGCCGCTGTCAGATAATGAGGGCCCGGATTAAGACCATACAGAGTAGAACACAGGACGAGAGTAACAAGAATGATTGCCAAATCAATCAGCCGGTATACAACCCCGAAAGCATTCTCATTCGACCGAATCATTCCCTGTTTAGTCATACCCTACCCCTAAGCCATTCATTTGGACTGTCCTTTGTGGCGATAACACCAAGTGCGCCATTGTGCCAATACGTCCACTCCTGAGTCGCTATTATGTGACGTATTTCGCTGAGCTGTCTAGCCAACTCAGTGTAACGGATGGCAATGATCTCGTTATTTACTGAACATTTGAACAGTTTGTCACCCCACCTACGCTATCACGAGCATATGACAAGCTTATTTAAAGGGGATCAACGCCTTGATATCCGGTAACTCTTCCAGAACCCGCGCCTTAAGTTCGCGTTTAGCCTCATTATCTCCATGTACAATGCGTACAATCTCAGGGCGGTAGCGCATTCGCTTAATAAAGTTCAGCAAATCCTTCTGATCCGCATGAGCACTATACCCAGACAAGGTAAACACACCCGCTCGAATGTCTGTTTTCTCGCCATCCAGATACACATACCCACCTCGCGGGCCGTACTTTTGAATATCTCTGCCCGGAGTGCCCTGAGCCTGATAGCCAACGAACACGACATCAGTGCGCTCATCGGGCAACAACGCTTTAAGGTAATTCATCATTCGACCGCCTGCGCACATACCGCTCGCCGCGATAACAATCGCAGGCTTGCCAGTATTAGCCAGATACTTGACGGTTTGCATGTGCTCGCGGTGAGATTCAATCGTAGTCAGCTGCTCGAACGACAGAGGGTGGCGCCCCGAGCGTATTCGCTGGCGTGCCTCAGCATCCCACAGTTTCTTTAAAGACCGATAATGCGCGGTAAACTCAGCCGCTAACGGAGAATCGACAATAATATCCAGTGACTCCCAAAGCGCTACCTGAGCTACATCCGATGACTTCTCGGTTACTCGATGAATGATCTCCTCGATCTCGTACAACAACTCTTGAGTACGACCAATAGAAAACGCCGGAATGAGCACCGTGCCGCGATTTTTCAGGCAACGCTCAATGGTTGCCTGCAAACGCTGCCGGCGAGTTTTTCGGCCTTCGTGGCACTTATCGCCGTAGGTACTCTCAATCACCAGATCATCGCAACGATACGGTGACTTGGGTGCGGGCAGCAGCGGAGAATACGGCGCGCCAAGGTCACCCGAAAAGACAACACGCTTAGAGCCACGTAATTTCTCACCAACCGCGCACTCAACATACGCAGAGCCCAGGATATGCCCGGCCCGCTGAAACTTGAGTTGCAGCCCAGGTATAGAAGCCGGTACAAACCACTTTTTAAAAGGCACAGCAACCAACTGCTTATCCAGCAAGCGCAAGAAGTTATTAATCAAAGACTCGTCACGGGTTACACCGACCTTCAAAGCATCCTCAAGCACCAGCGGCAATAACTGGGCCGTTGCTTCGGTGGCATAGATAGGGCCAGAGAAACCCGCCGCCATCAGGTACGGAATACGCCCGACGTGATCAATATGACAGTGAGTGACGACTAACGCCCTGACATCGGTAATATCGAAGTTAATCGGCGATTTGCCTTCGGCCATGCCCTCAGAAACCGCCTCGCCTTCAGCGCCCTGAAACATCCCGCAATCAATAAGAATGGCGTCGCCAGAATCCAGAGTCAGCCGGTGGCAAGAACCCGTGACGCCATCGACAGCGCCATGGTGAGAGATTTTGTACATATATCTTCCTTGATATGTTTATTTCCATGGAATGTAGGGGGAAATCATATTCCCGACAGAATCTCGGGGAGAAGCTCCCCTCCTACAAGACCTGCATATGCTTGTAAGAGGGAATCATATTCCCGACAAACTTCGGGGAGAAGCTCCCCTCCTACAGGACCTGCATATACTTGTAAGAGGGAATCATATTCCCGACAGAATCTCGGGGAGAAGCTCCCCTCCTACAAAACCTGCATATGCTTGTAAGAGGGAATCATATGCCCGACAGGATCTCGGGGAGAAGCTCCCCTCCTACAGGACCTGCATATACTTGTAAGAGGGAATCATATTCCCGACAGCAGGTAACTATCAATCCGCCCCAAACAGATCCCGTGTATACACTTTGCTTTCGACATCGCGAATATCATCCGACAAACGGTTGGCGATAATCACATCCGACTCAGCCTTAAACGCTTCCAGGTCATTCACCACCCGCGAATTGAAGAAATCTTCTTCTTCCAGCACTGGCTCATACACAATAACCTCAATACCTTTCGCCTTGATGCGCTTCATCACGCCCTGAATCGCCGACGCACGGAAGTTATCCGACCCCGTTTTCATCACCAGGCGATAAATGCCCACCACCTTCGGGTTCTTACGAATCACAGAATCCGCAATAAAGTCTTTACAGGTGCTGTTGGCATCCACAATCGCTCGTACGGTATTACTTGATACGTCTTAAAACTGAAGCATTGACTAAGAGCCTTTTGATATCAACGCCCTAGGTTTCTCCTGTACTCGTCGAGTCTTCTAATGGCAATGTCATTTCCACAAACCGGCATACCTAAGTAGCCCTTAAATTTCACAAAGATCCGATCATATAATGCTTTAATAAAGTTATCCCAACCGGCAGATTTGATCTTGGCATTTGTAGCTGACAGTGCTCCCGGTGCTTCTATAGGGTAAACTTGTGAATTTGTTTCCGGGGCAACAACTACGCTGGTACCTGCTAACTGCCTTGCCAGGTTGAACCAAAGGTCATCTTGTTTTGGCGCTAGTTGCTTAAAGTCATTACTGAGCATAATGCCATCATCTAATAAAGGCTTGCGATAAAGCACCCCAGCAATTCCAATTGGTAGAAGCTCCTTACCAATTGAACCTGCTGCAACAAGTGGCCAGTGTAGATAGCTCTGCCTGCCCTTCCAAGGGTTACATGCTGGATATTTAGCTCTACCACATACAATAGCATTCGGGTGAGCTTTCCCAGCTTCTACCAGTGAAGCAAGCCATTCCGCACCATAAATTACATCGTCATCACAAGTAACAATCCAATCGTCATCATTTGCCAGTCTGTATACAGGGATTAGCTTTCTGTAGGGGCCTGTATTCTCCACCCAATCAACTTCCACTTCACCGTTATCCAGCATTAGCTGGAACCAATCAGGGAGTATGTCTATACCTCTATCAATAAGGTAGGGTTCTTTCGAAATACAAACGACAATCCGGTCGGGTGTATGACTTTGGTCTAGCAACGACAACAATGTGTGCCGCAGTACCGGCAAACGCGTAGATGTTGATGTTAATGTCACAATTAGGGACATAAAATTCCTGTATATTTTTCAAAAATAATTTCTAAGTCTTTTTGATAACGCTGCATAAATTGACTTTATCGCCAACCTGATACCAACAGCCGTATTCTGCTTACGAGCAACAATTGCAGCTAATGCATATGGGCTTTCTTTGCATAGTAAGTAAGTGGCTTCTTCCAACTGTTCCCTATACTTCGTTAGCATGCTAGCGACATCCACTTGGTACGACCCCCAACCAATCTGGGTACGATACAAATCAATGATTTCCATTATGGCTTCCTCACTCAGCTCTTTATAGCAGGTAACAGCCAAGGCATAAGCCCTGAAAGTCTCTACAAATGCCCAGCTCTTTTGCATCCTGGATGTAACGCTAGAGTCGTCAAGGACATACTCATGTAATTGTTTATTTAGTAGGTACACAGAGCCTGCATTATAAAAACATCCAATATTTAACAAAAGATCTTCATTAATACTTTGCCGCCAAGGAAAGTGCAAATCAAACCAAGGTTCAATTACTGACCTTTTAAACAGCTTATTCCAAAGCATGCCAGTACCAAAATCAAACTTACAAAAACGTCCAAAAACCTCCACTGATACTTTTTCCGAATGTGGAAAACGTAATTTAGGTGAGATCACCTTACGCTGAGTTGTTACACGATCAGAGCCGCAGACAACGATATCGGCATCATTTTCTTCAGCAGCGGCAAGCATAATCTCAAACATACCAGGGCGGGCGAAGTCGTCTGCATCCAAAAAACCAATCCAAGAAGCTGTGGATAACTTCAAGCCCGCCAAACGCGCCTCATGAACACCTCTATTCTCAGGCAAGTGCAAAGGGGTGATACTGGCACTACCTTTTGCTAACCGATCAATGATTTCGCCAGAGTCATCTGTTGAATTATCATTGACTAAGATAATTTCGATATTTTTCAAGGTCTGGTTTAGTAGTGATTCAATGCTGGGAACCAGCTTTTCTCCTGCATTGAACACAGGAACGATTACGGAGACTCTAGGTACAACATGCATTTAGTCAGCTACCAAAAAGTTGAGTGTGTAGAAATTGCTGACCAGCCCTAGCCAAAGCCTTTCGCTTATCGTTTACAGTGCCCCATTCAATCTGACGATGAAGCAGCTCTGGCGTTACATCTTCCGCAGACTCAACCAGCCTTTCAGATAATCCAAACTGCGATAACAGTGATTCAAAGCGTGCCATTCCTCTAGCCGAATTACCAACCGCTATGAACGGCTTATTGAACAGAATCGAAAACACAGTACCGTGGAAGGAGTCAGTCACGACATACTGTGCATCATGAAAGGCCTGCAACCAAATTTCAACACTCGGGAGTCTACATTTGGTTATATCTTCTGGACATACCTGAGTAATTGCATACTCCGGCTTGATCGAGAATACATCAGCACCCAACGCACAACCAACCCTATCCGCTATCGAGCGCTTCTCTGGAGCCGGGTCCAAAACATAAGAAAGAACACAACCGGCGTAAGAATTCGCACCACAATCAACAATCAACTGTTCGTAGTCCTCACGATCCAGCAACAGTGTTGGATCAACCACCCACTGAGCTTTAATACCTAGCTTATCATGACATAACTCGATAGCTGACTGTTCCCTTACAGATATAGCATCAAACTTCTGAGCCAGTTTTTTGCATTGTTCTGTCTCTACATCAGAGTATTCCCACTCATCCACTCCAAACGAAGCGGCATAGGCGATACGCTTTACTGGGCTTTTTATGTCATCAAGAAAATTGAGATAAAAATTCAAAATACTCGGCGAATAGCGTGGCCGCCAGACCTGATCACTACCCACAACAAAAGCATCAAAATTCCGCTGTCGATAATATCCCCGAATTTCCTGTTCACTTAAAATTTTAGGAGACATAGCTAATCTTTTTTCTCTAAAATCAGCTAACGCTTTCAAAACCCATGCCTCGCGACTAGCCGTCGGTAAAGATTTAATACGCCCCAGCAACAACTTCGCAACATTTATTACATAACGCTTTGCTGAAATCCGTCCGGCGTCAGCCGTACGCCGATCAAGCGTTTCCACCTCACAGCCTAGCTTTTTGAGATAGACCTGCAAGGCATAAGCTTGAAGAAGGCCACCGTAGTTGTGACCTAAGGGTTGAGTAAGTATGGCTACCTTCATACGTATTGATGTCCTTATTTCTGGATTCCAACAACAGTTTCTTTAATTTTGGTATCAGACTACAGTTTAATTCAGACATCGAGATCCAAATCTTTTCGGCCAGTTTAAAACTCTCATGAGAAGATTTTTAATTTTTCACGCAGCCTTTGCATTCCGTTCTCAAATTACAGTTTTATACCGCTAGCATCACTTGTGCATACTGGCAAGCGAGCGACGGTCAGCGGTTACAACCACTCGTTCAACAATGCTGATGCCCTGCGACGCCTGTTCTGGTCAACAAACACCTCATCACAGAAATCACAAGCTTTGTACATGAAAGCGTCTGTCCTACCAGCAGTCTAGCAACTCCAAAACCTTAGTGCTGTACCATGACATCATCCAGGCCGTACTTTTCAGACTGTGCCACTGAGAATTTGTCCTTAAGGTTTCCTATAGCAATCATCATGATCAGACGCTCATTCTCAGGAATACCCGCAATGGACTTGAGCTTTTGCTCTTTCGAGAAAGGCATACATGTATTCAATGGACAAGAACCAAGGCCAGCAGCATGGATAGCCAACATCAAATTCATTGAAACCAGCCCTCCATCTACAAACAACTGATTATGCTCATGCAAAGTAAAGGCTTTCAAGTTACCCGTAACAATAATCAGTTTGTCGATACATTCTTTGAACCCCGCGTTACCATTCTGATAAGACAGCAACTCCACCATTTTTTCTTTATTATCATAATAGTGTATGAACCAGCCTTGCCTATTGCAGACAGAAGGTGACTTGAGACTTGCAGCAATCACAGATTTTAACAAGATTGGATCAACAGGGCTTTCGTCAAAGTCCCTAACACTATGACGAAAGGATAAAAAGTCGTCATACCTGTCAATAGACCAGTCATCCCACCTGCTTTTAACCAGATGCGTTACGCCTCCCTTTCCTTCCGGAGCAGTCTTACCCACGAACTCATCCATTTCATTGATAAAACACGATTCAAAAATCTCCTCCTTATCTCTATACAATTCTCTATACTGACGAAGAGTGTCGCGAACGATCTGTCCTATACCTTGGCCACCAAGCGATTCATAAATTTTAGTCTTAGATATAAGGTCTCTTATCTTAGGCTGGCCAAAGCCATCTCTTGGGTTAGGTAACGCCATTCCTTTTTCAATAATATGACAATGCTTGATAAGGTAATATCTTAGTTGCTCTAGATCTCTATCAGGTTTTCTTTCGCTAAAGGAATATTTAGCATGAAGATTGAAACTTTTTACAGCCGAAAGCCATTCAACTACAAGCGGCTTAATGCGATGATAAACTACCCTAATAACTCTTTTTACTATATTCATTCTGAAACCTGTAATATCAATTTTTTTTTGTCTTTCTGTCAAATATAAGTCGAAAACTTGTATATAGTTCAAGCACATCAACTCTTGCGGGCCTAATAATCAGACACATAAACAGGTAAACAATCACACACGAAGGTACAAAGACAACAAGCCCTAATAGAGGGTTAACCACTTCAACAAAGCTTCTCACCAACATTATTACGCCTATAGTCAGCAAGGCACAACTCAAAGATGGAAAAATAGGTTTACTGAGCTCCCAAAAGGACAATGGTAAGAAACGACTTGAGTAATACAAGAAGACTGGAAGTCGAAGTATTAAACCAGAAAGAGAGAAAGCAAGAACTACTCCGAATACGCCCCAATAACTCCCGATCAGCAATGCGGCCACAGTAATAACTAGACTATGGAGCTTTGATGCAAGCACTGCTCTGGTCTCGCCTACCGAAATTAAGGCTACGGCAATCAATCCAGCTAGTGGCTGTATAAATGAGTAAACCGCCAATATTCTAAATAATGGAATAGCCTCCGTCCAAGAAGGTCCCAAAAAAAGAAAAACAATCCAATCAGCAAATAGTGCCATAGTCACGGTAATAAGCGTTGATACTAGAGCTAACTTCCCAATCAAAGACCTAATTGTCCTACTTAAATCCTCTGGACTATCAGCAATCCGAGCAACCGTGGGTTGAAGCACGTTTATAATCGGAGGTAAAAGCTGAGACGATGGTATAGATGTGAGGGTATTCGCCCTGTTAAAAAGCCCCAGCGACTGAGCACCACCAATATAACCAACAGCAAACGGTGTGATATTTGTAGCAATATAACCGATAAAGTTTGCTCCTGTCAGGTTTGCCCCGAACCCCAACAGCGGGCGTACACCGGAGCCTCGGCTCATCATCGATGGCACCCAGCGAGCAATCAACCAACGCATGAAGGTTTTTGTTGCAAAGGTAGCAATAGGACTGATAACCAATGCCCAGTATTCAAGCCCCTTATAGGCTGCCGTTATACCGGCGATGATGCCGGTCGCCATGGACACAATATCGATCACCGAAATGGCTTTAAATCGCATCTGCCGGCGCAACAGCGCATCGTGCTGTACTGATAGCCCGCCAATCAAAAAAGTCAGGCTCATAGCGGCCATCACCAAAGTCAGGCGGGGCTCGTCATATATAATGGCAACCAACGGCGAGATCAGGACCCCCAGCAAGCACAACGCTGCACCCAAGGCTCCGTTCACCCAAAACAGGTTCGACACTTGAGCATGGGTAATCTGGTCGCGCTGGATGGTCGCCATAGAAAGTCCACCTTCCATGAACTGCAGCGCCAGCCCGGTAAATACGGTAACCATTGCAATCAAACCGAAGTCTGATGGCTGTAACAAACGGGCCAGTATTGCTATTGAACCCAACTGTAAGATCAGTTTGATAGCCTGTGCAGCCAAAGTGATGCCCGCGCTTTTTACGGCGCGTTCTTTTAGTCCGGTTTTCAAATGATCAGTGTCAAATAACTGATTCTTGTTTTGCAATATAATGCCCCGCATACAAATGTGTTGCGGCATAAACCGCTTATAACGTACTTATCCGTTCAGTAGGAACGGCGAAGTCTTAGTCGTTACCAAACAGATCCCGCGTATACACCTTGTCGGCCACATCACGGATATCATCCGACAACCGGTTGGCAATGATCACATCCGACTCGGCCTTAAACGCTTCAAGGTCATTCACCACCCGCGAATTGAAGAAGTCCTCCTCCTCCAACACTGGCTCATACACAATAACTTCGATGCCCTTCGCCTTAATCCGCTTCATCACACCCTGAATCGCCGACGCACGGAAGTTGTCCGAGCCGGTTTTCATCACCAGACGATAGATACCCACCACCTTCGGGTTTTTACGAATCACAGAATCCGCAATAAAATCCTTACGGGTGCTGTTAGCATCCACAATCGCGCGCACAATATTGCTCGGTACATCTTCAAAATTGGCCAGCAGCTGCTTGGTGTCTTTCGGCAGGCAGTAACCACCATACCCGAACGACGGGTTGTTGTAGTGGTTGCCAATACGCGGGTCGAGGCCGACACCCTCGATAATCTGGCGGGTATTCAGGCCGTGCGTCTCAGCGTACGAATCCAACTCGTTAAAGTACGCCACACGCATCGCCAGGTAAGTATTCGAGAACAACTTAACCGCTTCTGCTTCGGTCGCGTCGGTGAACAGCACCGGCACATCTTTTTTCACTGCACCTTGCAGCAGAAGGCCAGCAAACTCTTTAGCACGCTCAGACTGCTCACCAACGATAATACGACTTGGGTACAGGTTATCGTACAGCGCCTTACCTTCTCGCAGAAACTCAGGCGAGAAGATCAGGTTCTCACAACCCGTCTCTTCTTTCAGTTTCTGGGTATAACCCACCGGAATCGTCGATTTAATCACCATCACGGCATCCGGGTTCACGGCCGTCACATCGGCAATCACACTCTCGACCGAGCGGGTATTAAAGTAGTTTGTTACCGGGTCATAGTCGGTCGGCGTAGCGATCACAACAAATCGAGCACCAGAGTATGCTTCACTCTTATCCAGGGTCGCCCGGAAATTTATATCGCGGTTCGCCAGAAAGTCCGAGATCTCAGCATCTACGATAGGTGACTGCTTGTTATTCAGCATCTCGACCTTCTCGGGCACGATATCGACAGCAACTACTTCATTATGCTGTGCCAGCAGCATCGCGTTAGAAAGGCCCACATAGCCGGTACCGGCAATAGCGATTTTCATATTTGATCAATCCTGAATCTTTAGATGAAACTTGGCGGAATGTTAACACGCCTCACTCGTTAAGAAAGCTTATCGCGGCCACTATGTCAGAAATATGAAACATTCTTAAGTAGGCCAAAACGGAAACGCTACGGGGATGAGAGCCAGCGCGGCAACGGAGTATGCAATCAGCGGAGCGAGCCCCGCTCGAATATAGTCTGCAAGGCGATAATTCCCTGCACCGTATACCATCAGATTCGTTTGATAGCCGTATGGCGACAGAAAACTGGCACTCGCTGCAAAAGCCAATGCCATAAAAAACGGATATGGGCTAACACCCAGCGCCTCTGCGCTTGCATAAGCTACCGGAAACATCAGCGCAGCAGCCGCATTGTTCGTCACAAGCTCGGTTACCAGCCATGTAACTATATACACCAGAACAAGAGCGGCATACGGGCCGAGCGCTCCCACAGAGTACTCAACTCCAGCAGCCAACATGCTCGCAAGACCAACCTCAAACATCGCCTGCGACAAGCCCAGGGCGCCGCCAATCACGATGATCAACTCAAAGGGAAACCGGTTTTTAAGTTCGTCGAGAGACACTAGTCTGAAAGCCAGGCATGCCCCCAACAGCAAAAGAATTCCCTTGAGTAAGGGGATTACTCCCATGACTGACAAAGCGATGGCAAGTCCGAAGCCCCCCATTACCAAAACACTAGAGACAGCGCTCAATGATTGGCGTCTCTCAATACCAGAGATCGTGACAAAGTCTCTGCGGGATTCATGCTTACTACTTATAAATTTATCCCCTGTCGTGAGAAGTAACGAGTCGCCTGCCTGTAGGACGTGATTGCCCAAGTTGCCGCGAATATTCTTACTACCCCGTCGAATAGCGATAACAGCCGCCCCAAATCTCGACCTGAACTCACAGGACTTGAGACTCGCACCAATCATTGAAGATGTCGGCGAAACCACGACCTCCACCAAAGAATCGGCACCTGAGCGAAATCCATCGTCGTACTCCCGTCCAGACAATCCATTGAACTCAGAGAGAATGTGCTCGTATCGTGGGTCTCCCGAAAAGACAAGCACATCTCTAGCCTGCAGAATGAAATCAGGGTCAACAGGAGAAAATACCTTATCTCCGCGAACCAGCTCTGCGAGAAACATGCTCTCCAATCGCCTAAGGGCATTTTCAGAAACCGTCTTCCCGACCATGCCCGAATCCGCAGCAACCACACGTTCAAAGAGATACTGGCGACGCTCCTGAGACTCACTAACAACCTTGTGATCTGGCAGCAGCCTATGAGAAACCAACGATATTGCCAGGAGAGTAGCAACAAATACGGGAGCACCAATCAAGGTAAAGTCGAAGAAGCCAAGTGGAACCTCACCCGCTTCTTCTACAAAGCTATTCACAATGAGGTTAGTGCTGGTTCCTACCAGAGTCATCATACCGCCAGCAATTGATGCATAGGATAGTGGTAGCAAATATCGCGATAATGCCAGCCCCGACTGGCGACGAAGCCCTCCCATCAAGGTTGCAACGACAGCGGTATTATTGAGAAAGGAGGAGATTACCCCAGCAACAAACCCCAGCCTGAATACACCCCGCCCCACACTCTGGCTTTGGGTAACGCTATGGCGGGAAAGGCTGGATACAAAACTAACCTTTTCGAGCACAACAGAGAGAAGTAAAAGACTAATAAGTGTTAACAGTGAGGGATTCACATAATTATGAGAAAGGCTCTCGAGCGTTAGAACACCAGACGCATACAATATCCAAGCTACGCCCCCAAAGACGGCTATTGGCCTGAGTCGCGTAACTGCCAGCATTAGGATGACTGCTACGAATAACACAGTAACGATAAAGAAACCCGGTGAAATCAAGGACGTATCCCCTCTACTCGCCCGTATTTGTCATCCAAACGTACGATGTCGTCCTCTCCCAGATAGTCGCCTGACTGAACTTCAATCATTCTTAACTCGATATTCTCCCTATTTTCCAGGCAGTGTATCTCTCCAATAGGGATGTAAGTCGACTCATTCGCAAGGACCGGGAAAGTGTCAGAACCTCGTGTTACTGTTGCTATCCCTGAAACAACGATCCAATGCTCTGCGCGATGGCGGTGCATCTGAACCGACAACTTAGCCCCCGGTTTCACGGTAATACGCTTCACCTGATAGCGCTCGCCATTGTCGATACTGTCGTAACGACCCCACGGGCGATACACCTCACGGTGGAACTCATGCTGACCACCGCCCTGTTCTTTGATCTGAGCAACGATCTTCTTGACGTCCTGAACCTTATCGCGGTGAGCAACCAGCAAGGCGTCTTTGGTATCAACAATGACGAGGTCATCAACACCCAGCGTGCTCACCAAACGATCTGACGTACTGATCAGTGAGTTGTGGGTATCTTTCAAAATCGTTTCAGCATCGCCTTTGCCTGCGTGCAGCACCGAGTTGCCGTCTTCACACTTATCGGCGATACCCCACAGTGCAGACCAGCTACCCACATCACTCCAACCCGCATCAAGCGGCGCAACAATCACTTGAGAGTTCGCTGAGTCGGCAGTTAACGGCTCCATCAGAGCGTAATCGATAGAGTCATCCGGGCAGGCAATAAAGGCTTCTTTATCAATACGAACAAAATCGTAATCCTGTTCTGTGTTCACCATCGCCGCCTGACACGCGGCGTACATCTCTGGTTGATGACGCTTAAGCTCTTCAAGATAACGATCAGCCCGAATCATAAACATGCCACTGTTCCAGTAGTAGCACTGGGCATCCAGATAAGACTGAGCCGTTTGTGCGTCTGGCTTTTCAACAAACTGCTCAACAGTGAACAAGCCTGATGTTTCTGCACCCGCTTTGATGTAACCGTATCCGGTTGCTGGCTCAGTAGGCACAATACCCAGCGTGCCGAACTTACCGTCACGTACCGCAGGTTCCAGCCTCGTAACAGCGGCCTGAAATGCAGCAGTGTCTTTAATCACATGGTCTGACGCAAGAACCAACAAAACTGGCGCTTCACCTTTGCTAGTAGTGCTATCACCTAACGCCTGAAAGGCAGCCAAAGCAATCGCAGGCGCTGTATTGCGACCTACCGGCTCAAGTAGAATTGAGACGCTTTGCCCCATCTGACGCAGTTGTTCAGCTACTAAAAAGCGGTGGTTTTCATTCGTGATGATGATCGGGTCTGTAGTGTTTAAACCCTCAAGACGAGAGACCGTCTGCTGTAGCATGGTCTCGTCATAACCCAACGACAGAAACTGCTTAGGAAACGCAGTACGAGACAGCGGCCAAAGACGAGTACCGGACCCACCAGCCATAATTACAGGAATCATTCGGGTACTTTCCGGTATACCGCTATGTTTGTTACCAAACCAGCCAAGGAGTCACTTCTATATGTTGGAGTGAAACTACGGATCAGACAGTTTGGTCGCACCAACCCATACTGCATTACTGAATAGGCCCTTTCTGTATTAACTCACAGTAAAGGCCAAAATAGTCAAGCGCGGCGGCATCCCAGCTCCAAGCCTCAAGTTTGGCCTTACTCCGATAACTCTCATAAACGCTATAGTCGGGGACCTTCAATTTATCCGCAAGCACTCCAACATCATCAACAGGGAAATAAGACACATCGTCCAAACCGAACTCCCGGTGAACAGGAATGTCCGATAACAGAACTCGAGAGCCCTGCATAATGGCCTCTGCAACGACCAGACAGTAGCCTTCCATCTTGGACGCATTAACCAACAAAGTGCAGTTCCGATACAAATCAGCCAGCTCTTCGCCGAATATTGGACCAACGAGCCGTATGTCACTTGCGGTATCCGCCACCAGAGACTCGGCATAGTCTCTGTCTTCCTGGGTGTCCCCAACGATAACTAAAGGGATATCAAGTGAGCTCGCCTGGTAAGCTTTCACTGCGATATCGAAGCGTTTCGTCTCTTCAATGCGACCAACACACAACAAATAAGAACCGGTGGTAAGATTCAAACGACCAAGCACAGACGAAGAACCTGAGTTCACTACAGTGGGAGCCGCATTGGGGATTGTCCTTCGGATCTTGCGCCTAAAGGGTAACCTGGCGTCAATATCGTCCTTCAAAGCTTGGCTAACGCAAACCACACGATCCGAGAACAGACACGTAAATATTTCACCTGTTCTCAACAATGCCCTGGCGTACCAACGCCATTTAGGGCGATCGTAGTCGGTAGAATGGTGAGTAGTAACAACCTTAAAACCGAGTAGTTTGGCAATCGGTGCAAACACACCAGGTCCAATTCCATGTAGGTGTACGATATCAGGTTTGACTTGCCTTTTAGCGTAGAATAAGGCTTTCAGGCTTCCCAAAAAATTCTCAAACCCGGCGCCGAAATCTGCAGACAGAGGAATCACGGTAGTGCCGAGATAGCGATAACTCGTTTCGCGGTGTTTCGAGCGGGTCAAAAGGGTGATCTCGACGCTCCGGTTGATCTTGAGCAACGGCGGATAAAGATTCGTATAAACAGTCTCAATGCCGCCAATATGATCGGGTACTTTCCTGGGCCCAATGACACATACTTTCATGATTTATTCCATGTGGGCTCAATGCCCTAGAAACCTATTCCAATATTGTGAGTTAACCTTCTCAAGCGAAAAGTCACCCACACGAACGCGCGCCTTAGCACCATAAAATTGTCGCTGTTCGGGGTCCTGCATAATATTCATGCCTTCGGACAGAGCTTCTGCAGAACCCGGCTTACACAACACCCCAAACTTAACAGGCCAACAGCCATTATCTGATGGCTCAAGGTCCTGATTGTCATTTAAAATTTCGAGCGGCCCAGAATGGCAGTTGCTCATTACAATGGGCTTACCGAGGCACATGGCCTCGACCATCGCATTGGGGAAGCCCTCATTCAAGCTGGCAGACACAAAGTACTTAGCCCCTTTAACGATTGGGAACGGGTTCGCAATGTTACCAGGCAAGTGAACACGACCGGATAAGCCAGTCTCGTCAATATATGACTCAAGCTCAAAACGACACTCTCCTTCACCCAATACCACCAGATCAGCTGACTCAGCTGAAAGCAAAAAGGCATCAAGCAAGGTTTTAACATTCTTCGATTTACTTAAGCGCCCGACCGATACGATGTATTCTCTATCTGGAACCCATTCATTAGGTAACTCCAAGGCGCTATTTTCAATATCTTCAATTGGATAAGGATTGTACATAGTATCGGCTCTACTCAGAGAGACACCGTAGTTTTCGACAAGATCTTGCGTAACACCGTCAGACACACCCAAGGCGAGGTCAGCGAAAGGATAGGCAAGCCTAGGCATCAGTTTGGCAGCATGCAGTTTCAGGCCAGAATGATTAATAGTGAGATGACTGCTCATATGCATTCGCTCACAAATGACTGAGCGGTAAGAATAGGGTTTGGATAACAGCGCATTGCACACATTGGCACGTATTAGAAAGCTGACAACAATGTCAGGACGTACTTTAGCCACGTACTTGCGCCATTCGAGTACAGAATCTACCAAACTTTCTTTAGAGTTCAGAACTGTATATCTCACTCCGCTAGGTAACGATCGCCGAAATGGCAAATCATCCAAAACAACGACTTCTACACTCGCATCAGGATATTGGTCTGAGGAACACAAGATGTTGCAGAGTGCTCGCTCGGCGCCACCATAAAGAATAGAGTTGATCAGAAAAACGATTTTCTTGGCCGCCATACGGTACGATCTTCTCCATGAGAAAGTCCATTTAAGGAAGGAGCGTAACTCAACGCTTGCAATGCTTCCAGCAAGAAGGGCATCTTTGTTTGAAAACGCGAATAATCAGAAAGATACAACCTCAATACCGATCAAACCGGAAGAAAATACTCTAATACGAAACCTGATTCATCATTCACCGGTTTAATGGTATGGTTCGGCCTTATACCAAAAACATGGAAAGACCGGCAGTATGGGTAAATGCATCATCCTTTTATCAGAAAAGTCATCAGGCTCCAGCATTGTTCAAAAGTTTGTAACAAAGTACACCGATGCGAAACTTCTGCCAAATACTCGTCACTACGAAAACGAAACGCTGTACTGGACTAAGGCAGCCTCACTGCTTGGCCTAGACCAACATGACATGGTGGACAGCGAAGTTCCCCTAAGCCGTGACTACGGAAAATCTGAACTCATCAAACTTCTACGAGACAACTTACCCGGATATACCCCCCCTGAAGACGACAAAGAACTAGTCCACGAGGGTTGGAGCATGCTCTGTAAACAATATAGTCCTGTACTGTTCGAGAAGTCACCGCACCACCTTTGCCAGAGAGCTGCTTTAGACCTTATCTGTGAACAAATAAAACGAGATAGGGATAATGAGTACCTGATCGTGGGGTTAATTCGAAATCCAATGGATACAATCTACTCTCAGTATGATCGCTGGTGCTCACCTCCAGCCTTAGTAGAAAGTCAATGGCTGAAAGCCTATACCAACTTGCTCGAGTTAAAACAAAAACTAGGCGACCAAGTCTTAATATTAAGATACGAAGACGTAGCCAACGACAACAATAAAGTGAAACCAGTTATTGAGTTCTGCGAAGTTGAACTGCCTGAGTTCTCCGGTTCATATATTGACACCAAATCGTTACACCGTTGGAAGTTCAACATGAGTTTTAGCCATAGTTTATCAGAAAACACATTAGCACTTGCTCAACTATACAATTACTCCAACAGCGAGATGACCATTAGCAAAAGTTTATTAAGGAAAACCAGATTCAATCTTCTAAATTTTTTCAGACGCCCTTTCTACAAATATGTCAAGCCTTACCTAACAAAAGCAGGACTAAAGAGAAAGCGCAAATAGTGCTACCCTGATATATTAAATATGAACTGGAAACACAGAGAATCAAATCTGTAAAAATATAGCACATTCAAATATAACTTACTCAATAAAGCTCAGAGTTATTTTCAGTTACTCTAATTAAAATTCGGAACATCCACTAAGACATCAAGGGAAATCTAAAATTGAACTTGTTAAGTATACATTGAGCAAGATAGACGAAAAATTCAATTCTAAAACTTGAACAACATCAGAGATCATATAATAGAGCGAAAATAAACTACCACTCTCTTCTCGATAAAACGCTCAAGCCTAAGACCAATATTAAGTTGCAACAACCGACCTACACAATCCTGATGTCAAGGTCAATCCTTTGACGGTGAAAATCACATAAAAGGCTTCCCTTTAACCAACCATAGTTCCTGTTCTTACGTTAAGAAACACTAGTGAATCACTCATCAGCTCCGTAACTCAGCAGCTACTCAAGATACGCAAAAAGTAAAAATAAGAAACGATCAATAGCCAAACTTAATTGCCCATACCAGAAAAATCCGAATTCGGACTCGCAGGATATTAACATCTGACTAACGACACATTTTTAGCAATTTTTGTAAATATATAACCTAGTCTCACGATTTACAGTTGTAAACTTCAATTACATTGTCTGCATGTCTCTGAACTGACAACTCTATTGCAACATCATTTATTTGAGGTAAAGACTTTGTAAAATTACCCGGGCAAAGCAATACTTTATCCACAACCTTCGCGAATTCTTCAGGGCTAGCCCCAACATCAACGCCTTCACCACCTCCCCATGATCTGAGTATTTCACCATGTCCAGCATCATCTGTGACCACATAAGGGGTAGAGTTGAAAAGCGCCTCTAACGGTGTACGACCAAAAGGTTCATCTATTGCCGTAGCACAAAGCAAATCAAGAGCAGCGATATGGTCGATACCCGGCTGCCTGAATCCCGCCACAAGACAAACGTTACTTAAGCCTTTGTCGGATACCATTTTGGACACTTCTTCTTCTGTGTAATCGCCGCCCCGACCAAACATAACAAACGCTACATCATTTCTGATCAATCTTAATTGAGCAGCCATATCCAAAAAGAATTCAGGCCTCTTCCTGTACCAGAAATTACCGGAAAATCCTACAAGCTTAGTATCCTGTGCCACACCAAGTTCATCAAGCAAGGAGTACTTTATTACATCCTTATCTTCACAAGCTTTTGCCTCAAAAGGATTAGTAATTGTAGTCTTTTTTCTATCTGGGACGTAAGGAATTTTTTGCTCACAAAACTTCGATATCGATATGATATGGTCAGCTATGGCGGTAAAAATTCGACGTGGAAACATACGCCGCGAGATCTGCCGATCATGGTAGATTACTTTGGCACCAAACAATTTTCCGAGCATGCCCCATGTTGCAAGCGCACCTAAGTCATTACAATGTATGATCGTATCGCGCTGCATACAGTAACTGCGAATTTCTTTGAAATGAAGGAACGCTTTATAAAATTCTAAGTAGTATGCACGATTGAAGCTTGGCAGAGACACTGGTGATGAAGGTATACGACGCGCCCTACATATATCGAGAACCAAAGCACCGCTTGGAGCAACCACTAGAACCTCATAGCCAGGTCGCTTCACTAACTCTTCTGCTAGTATAGTGGCAGATATATGACTCCCCCCTACACCGGTATTAACAAATGGGAAAATCACTTTAGGCATCTTTTCACCCTTATAAATTCTAAATCCATAGCCCAAATAAAACTCTCATGAGATCAATGTATACTACGACGCGCCCTCAAGCGCATATACGAAGCCTAAGTGCCAATATTCATATTAAGAAATTAATGTAAGCACACATAATCTCTATCTCCTGTAAAATCAAAGATCACAGACCTTTCCACTTTGCGATTTATAATATTTAAGCTATCAGCCGAACAATTATTTTCAAATGTAGACATATGTTTCAATTCAATAGCGTACGAGCTTTCTTTGCTCCAATAACAATTATTGCAACGATAATTGTAGTACCATAACTTCAATGCCGAGCGACTGTTAACGCCATCAATAAATATATTTTCCAGTGTAACCTTTGACGACTTGATATCCAAGTTCGCGTCAGCATTACCTGATAGATAAACGTTACTAATAGTAATATTTCTGGGCTCGTCAGTGGTGTTATCCACTTCTATTCCATCACCTTGCTGGTATCTATCATGACACTCACCTATATTGTTCACAATCACTAATTCATTGATTCGAATATTGCTAGCACCTTGATATACCTGAACTCCGCCCTTCCAACAATAGCTTGAATCCGACCATCCATTTATGATTCCAGATTCCAGTTTTATATTTTTAACCCCCCTCCCCTTTATCCTCACCCCAGCCCTATAGTAATCGTTTATTTCAAACCCGGATATCAACCACCGGTTACTGCTCGACGACTTATCCGATTGAACCAAGATACAATCCTTAACATTTTTAGCACTCAAACCTCTTATGACAATGTCGTTTACAGGTACATTTTCTTCATTTGAAATACAGTGTCGCAGGTCTGAGAATGAGAAGCCTTCTACAACCACATTGCTCGCAGCAAGTTTCATCCCAGGAAAGCTATGTCGACCCTTCCCCCTCACCTCAACATGTCCGTGAGCGACAAGGCTAATATAGTCATTACTTATGGTTAACGTCTCATCCAATTGATATATACCTCGTTGAAAGTTATACACCCCTGCAGCAAGAAGTCCCTTCTCAGCAAACCAACGAAATTCACGGAATGAAATAACATCATTACTTTGATCACTTGCATCGAAATAAGAGTCGTCCGCATGAACAACAATTATCCCTGTACCATCCAGCGACGCGCAGGATGTGAGCAAAAACAAGCACACAAAAAATAGAGGACTAAAAATAGTTTTTAATAAGCTTAGCTGACTACATTTAATTTTCTTGTACATTGTTATCAGTTATCGTCAAAGATAATACGAATGAAAATAACAACAAACCTTCTATTTGCCATAAAGGCATAGTTGCGAGATTTAAGACAACAAACCCAAAATACGAAGCAAGCGCTACTCGTACATAAGGTAATCTTATTCTTCTCACTATTAAGCCCATCACGGAAAGAAACAATAAGGCTAAAAAAGACAAACCCAACAGGCCTGTTTCATAAAGCGCAGATACAAAAGTATTATGAGGGTAGTATCTATAAAAATCCTTCCATGATCCCGGTCCAAAACCAAGAATATGCTCCTTCAACCCCGCTTCATACCAAGCAGTGATATACATATTCCAGATATAGACCCTACCCGAAAAAAATCGCCTATCATCTCGATAGTAATAATCGTACGGAATTAAAAGCTCACCAATTTGCGATAGGAAAAGAGGTATTTCACTGAAACGCTCTCCTAATGAGCTCCCAGAAATCAGACTCAACGGCAGAAAAACAAAAGGTAATAAGCACAATGCTAGAACCTTGACAAGCACGCCAGAGCGCCATATGTACATCATCAACAAAATCAAGACCATTCCTAAATAAGCAAGCACTGTTGTTCGATAGTTAATTGAGACAATCAATACACCAAAGGTAATGCTTATTATCAAATATAAGCTAATAGGATGCTTTTTAAGGGATGTGTAAACCTGATATACCACAAAACAACTGAAAACAATCACTGAAAAGGCAGCCTCGTGGTTAAAACCACCCACGTAGCTGACAGACCCATCCATCTCTGTAGACTTCGATACGCGCAGAATAATGGATAATATAAGCAGAACCACTGGATAACTGTAAGCGACCAGAATACCCTCAACGGCTCTTTTCATTCCATCCTGGCTGTATGAAATAACTAAAAGCCCCCCCACCCCCAAGAATAACGTCCATTTTATAACCTCAATCAAAGCCGGAACTAATGAGTTCAGCAGACCACTTATCACTAACACTAGTATGAAGAAGTTGACTGGCAGCCAGGTTTTAGCGAGAAGAAGTGGATACTTCCTGTAAATAATATAGGATACGGAGATAACGGTGAATAACAGACTAAATATAGATATAAGGGATAAGCCAGCAGCTATCGAATTATAGGTATATTCATGAAAAGACGATAAAAACAGGCGCACCAATACAATCCAAAACACCAACTTCAATGCCAAGGATGTATTGTTCTTCTGATTCCACTTATATCCGATAAACAAGTACGCCAGAAGAACAACCAACTTCACCCCAAGGAACATTACTTAATTCCCTGAAGTGTGCTTGAGAACTGCCGGGATATCTCAGACCAATTATATTTTTTTATATAAATTGCGCCATCTACTGAGTAAGATTCTAAGCGTGTAGCACTCATTTTCTGAGCCAGTGATTTGATATTTCCCACAGGAAAGTAACAAGGCTCCGGTAGACCAACATCCGTATTAGGCGTGATATCACTTACCAACACACGGCAACCGAATGACAAAGCCTCGAGTAGTGAGATCGGCAGTCCTTCATGATAAGACGGTAATACGAATAAGGCAGATTGTTTAAACAGCGTATAGAGGGTATCTGATTTCTGAACACCTGCCATCACAACGCCGTCTGTACGCTTGGCAAGTTGCTGCATCTCTCGATAGAAACTGTCCTCGTGATCTGAACCGCCTACAATCACGAGTTTAATGCCCTGTTCTTGGGCAGCTGACTTAGAATAAGCGGTGAGTAGGTCTTTTATACCCTTTTCTGGCACTATTCGCCCGACGTACACGATGTATTTATCTGGCTCAATACCTAATTCGCTCAATATGCGAATCGCGTCTGTATTCGCACCTTCCAGCGGCTTCATTCCATTGGGGATGTAACTTATCTTATTGTGCTCATTGTATGACTCTTTTAATTGGTTCGTCAGGCTTTTACCGACTACTACGACATGGTTCGAGCTCTTTACCGCTAATCGCTCACCTAACTTCAGCAAGGTTTTAGCGATGACATTCCATTTTGCTCGGTTGTAGTCTTCACCATGGTGTGTGACAACAACTTTCAAGCCCACTAAACGCGCAATTGGCGCCATTAAGGCTGGACCGATTGCATGAATATGTATGGCATCAGCCTTGAGTATGAACCTTGCGAAAAGCACTGCGATGAAAGTGTGGATGATGGTTTCTGTGTATTTGTTCTTCGGGCTCCAGAGAGGCTTTATCTGCAAGCCCTTATATTCGTAAGCTTCTCTACCAATGTAGGGAGACCTTCCAAGAACCGTGATTTCTATTTCGGGATGTTGCTGTTTAACAAGAGGATACAATTGCTCGCAGTGAGTCTCTACACCACCCATTACCTCGGGTATACCACGCAAGCCGGTTACTGCTAGTTTCATTTCATGGTTCCATTCAGGAGCTCAATATAGCCCTGTTTTACTGCATTCATGGAAAAGTCCTGCGCTCGTTCTTTCGCTTTACGTGCATAATGCTGTCGCATTTCTTCTATAGTGAACACACTCAAAGCGGCAGCCATTGCCTCTTCATTGCGAGTGGGTGTCAATAGGCCCCACTCTGCCTGAACTGCAGAGATGACTGGTTTGGCCAAGCCGGGCGCGAGTATTTCTCTAGGGCCCGAAGGACAATCTGTTGAAATAACGGGCAACCCCAGAGTCATTGCTTCAACGAGCGAGTTCGGAAAGCCTTCGGCATTAGAGGCCGAGACATAAAACTGGGCCATAGCAATATACGGATAAGGATTTTTACAGAAGCCTGCGAGCCGAATTTTATAATCCGATATTTCGTTGTAAGCATCGACCTCTTGCTGGAGCATATCACGGTCAGGACCCTCCCCCAGAATAAGAAGGTCGCACTGAGGCTGTGCAAGGCGCCAGGCACGCAGCAACATGGTGACGTTTTTATTGGGTACCAGCCGACCTATGGCTATCGCAAATGGCCTGTCGCTGATAGATGCTACCGATTCCTGTGAAAGTTCATTTAGCTCGGATTGGTCATAACCGTTGTAGACGACTGAGCACTTCCTTTCATTTACGCTGAAGTTTTGAACAAGATCTTCTTTTACACCACCAGAAACCGCAACAACCCGATTTGAAAGCGGGTAAAGTAACCTGACCATCAGTTTTTGTATGAATGCAAACCGACCCGTCAGGTGATGAGTGGTATTCACCCGCTCACTTATGATCACAGGGATGCGCATTAGCTTGCAGACAACCGAAGCGGCGAGGTTAGCGCGGGTCAGGTACGAGACTACAGCATCAGGTTTTATGGCCCGAATTACTGACGCCAACCCCGTAACGCTTTTTAAAAGACTGCCTTGAGCACTTAGCGTCGTTACTTTTACCGAGGCTGGAATAACTTGCTCTACCTCGTAATCATCAAGCAACACCAAGTGGATCTCTTTATCGGCAGCCCAAGCGTCTCCACTGAGAGCGACAAGCAACCTGGATAAGGCTCTCTCAGCTCCACCGCCCTCAAGTGAGTTTATAACGAACAATATTCTTTTCACGGGTTAACCTTGTGGTGACTGGCTAGCGGCGTACTCTTGATACCAATCAACAAACCTGGATATCCCAGCACTGAGAGCAGTTGATGGGCTAACGCCCGTCACATCAACCAGATCATCTATGTCGGCATAGGTCCTTATGACATCACCATCCTGCATCGGTAGGTATATTTTCTCTGCCTCTCGGTCACATGCCGATTCAACTGATTGAATAAACTCACTTAACTCCACAGGCTGATTATTGCCGATATTATAAATTTTATATGGTGCTGTACTGATGGCCGGATTATCTGTCAGTTGTGGTGCACCTTCAGGAATAATATCTGTAACCGCGACGACTCCATCGACGATATCATCGATATAGGTAAAGTCCCGCTGCATCTTGCCATGGTTAAACACTTTTATAGGGTTACCGTTCAATATCGCCTCAGTAAACAACCATGGTGCCATGTCGGGTCGACCCGCAGGCCCATACACAGTAAAGAAACGAAGGCCTGTGGTGGGAATACCGTAAAGGTGCGAGTACGAGTGAGCCATCAACTCATTAGACTTTTTGGTCGCAGCATAGAGTGACACGGGATGATCAACATTATCACTTGTCGAAAACGGAATCTTAGGGTTCATACCATAAACTGAGCTAGAGGAAGCGTAGACCAGGTGCTCTACCTTATTATGCCTGCAGCCTTCGAGGATGGTCATCATGCCGACCAGGTTACTGTCTACATAGTCAAATGGAGCTTCAAGGGAATAGCGAACGCCCGCTTGTGCGGCAAGGTGGATGACCTTCTCAAACTGTTCCTCTTTAAATAACGCGGCAATACTCTCTCGATCTGCGAGGTCCATCTTAACGAAACGGAAATTCTGGAAAGGCTTGATCTGTTCCAGCCGCCAATGCTTGAGCCGCACATCGTAGTATGTGTTTAGGTTATCCAACCCGACAACCTCATGACCAGCTTCGAGAAGCCGCTTTGCTGTATACATTCCAATGAATCCAGCGGCGCCCGTTACGAGTACTTTCATTTATTGACTTCCTTCTTGAGCGGCAACCTTTGAGATGATTAGCTACTCGCTACGTCCTTAAGAGAAAACGGGATAAGCTCTGATAGCATCTACCTCATTATCAGAGGATCTGCTTTCCTTCTAAGTACGATATGACTTGATTGACACACTCCTCGACCGACATAGTGGATGTATCGAGAGTTACTTCTGGGTTTTCGGGCGGTTCGTACTCTGAGTCAATACCGGTGAAGTTCTTTATCTCTCCTGAACGTGCTTTCTTATACAGCCCTTTAGGGTCGCGCTCTTCACACGTTTGTAGCGGTGTACTCATATAGACTTCGACGAATTCGCCGCTTTCAACTAAGTCCCGTACAAGCTGACGCTCAGCCCTGAAGGGAGAGATAAATGCCGTCACTACGATAAGGCCGGCATCGACAAAGAGCTTAGACATTTCACCAATCCGACGAATGTTCTCAATTCGATCTTCATCAGTAAAACCAAGATCTTTGTTCAAACCATGCCGGACGTTATCCCCGTCGAGTAGGTAGGTATGCTGCTTCAGCTCGGCCAACCGGTGCTCAACTGCATTTGCTATCGTAGACTTGCCTGATCCGCTAAACCCAGTGAACCAGACGATGCATGGGCGCTGAGCTTTATGGGCACAACGGCTCTCTTTCGTGACCTTCGAGTCGTGCCATACTACATTGGTTGCTACTGTCATGAGACTCCCTGCACTTCTGCGCTTCTACTGGCTTTCGCTATGGGTCGAAAGGTACCCCAAACTGCACCAGTTTGGAACATGCCAATGCTAGACAATTGGCGGCCAACGGAGAATGTCAGGCGTAGGTGCATTCCAAAGCTTGCCAAAAGACAGGCAGGTCCTTTTCCGCAATGTCATTAATTCCTGCTGCGCCCTTTCGGCCACCGCCGCCAAACTGACTTGCCAGGTTATCCGCGCCTGCAGGGTTGTTCTTCGGGGCACGTATGCTTATCTGATAATGCCCTTGCTTATCAGGCAATGCGGTCAGAATTGCGTGAGCGCGGTCGGGGTACCTGTTTGCCAATTCATTGCCTAACACACCACTCACACGCCGGGCCCAGCGCTCATCTGGCAAGGCGATCATTGCCGCCGTCTCACTCTCTCGATCTGGTTTAATGGTAATTCCTTTAGCCATGTCGTCATCGTAGCCAGTAGTCAGGGTGTTAAATACCTCAGTTTCCTTGGCGATGAATTCAAATGGGCTTTCATAGCATACTGCCACCTGGTAAAGCGCGGCTGGAGTGTAGTAGAGGTCCGCCTCAGTATTGCCGTAGCCGTTATAATTCATGACAACCCCCAGACGGCTCAGTAACGCCGTTTGCTCAGGCGACAGACCTAGCTGCTGGCAGTACTCGTTGGCAGCGGCAAGCATGTTATCGCCGAAGGCAGCAACAATGGCCCACTCTCGGTACCTTCCCCCCAGGTAGTAATCAACAATAAGGCCTGTGCATGTATTCGATGCAGTATTGATGTGAGCATCGAGCCCCTTGTGTTCAGGGATATCACCTGCACGGTGATGATCTGCGTAAAAAACCTTTACTCCATCGCGCAGTGCATGCCGCAATGCTTCTTGATTCTTCTCCATTGATATATCAAGTACTGTCGCTGTATCGCCTTCGTCAAACCCCACCTTACTGAGCAACTTTATATCCCGTTTAACCCCGGTGATAAGAACCGAGCTGCGTGGCTCAGCAAGCCGTAACTGTATAAGGGCGCATATGCCATCTGCATCGCCATTGAATATATCGTAGTGAGCCATAAAGTAATGCCTGTGAGGATTTGCGCGGATAGTATGAAATTGCTACCACCACGGCAATTGCTTGCTTTGTTAGAAGTTCGTTTTTGGCCTGAACGTAAATAACGTGTCAAACCGAGTATTCTGCTCACTTTTTAACCACATGTGGTTTCCCGCAGCTTGGCACTGCTACCGCTAAGGCGTAAACTACAGTCCAATAAAGTTTTCGCGCCAGCGGAGGAACCGACTCATGCGCAAGTTTATAACTACAGCGGCACTAATTGCCTGCATGCCAATGATGGCTCTAGCCGAGGAGCCAGCTCAGCCGAACGCTGATGCCGCCCAATCTGAACAAGTGACCATCGGTCAGATGATGAGCGAAAATGGTTTGAGCGCCCAGCAGGCGATTCAGGCTGCAATGAGCGCTGACCCAACGCTCTCTCTGACAGATGCCTTAGCTCAGGCTGCTCAGGCAGGTGCCAGCGCTGATGAGCTTCTTCAAGCGGCTCTGGCGATGACCGGAGACAACGAGACTCTGGCTCTGCAAGCGCTGTTTGACGCGGCCGAATCCGTAGGTGACGAAGTTCTTTCAATCGCTGCTGTTCGCACGGCTGCTGTGGACGCTGAGATCAGTAACGATGTTATTGAGGCAGCCCTTGAGGGTGCAGGCCTTCCAGCGACAGCAGGAGGTGCGACAGCACAGAATGAAGGCGACACTGGCCAGCAAGACAACACCAACCAGACTAACACTGGCTTTGGTGGCGATACTGGTGCAGATGGTGTAAACGGAGGTGTTAATCCGCCTCCAGCACGAACAGGTCAGCCAATTAGTTGAAGATTGTGACTAATCCAGAAACCCGGCGTACGCCGGGTTTTTTTTTAACTTGGGGTTAAGATATCATTTCGTACCACTCAACAAGGACTCCCTTTGATGGATCGCTGGACTGCCTTCTGCGCGCTCATTTTCCTACTACCTTTGCCGTTTGGGCTTGATACTGCTTGGGCGTGGAATCTAGCAGGGGCAGCTGTGTTCTCACTATTGGCAGTGGAGTTAAGTGCACTGGGTAGGAAGCAAAGGAGCCATGCCTTACCAACTCTTCCGTTACCAGTAGCCTTGAAAGAAGCTCGTATATCACTGCTACTCATTTGGGGAGTTCAATTATATTGCCTGATTCAGTGGTTGCTATGGTCGATTACCCCTCACGACTCCTTACTCTCTTTACAGAAGGGCCTGACTTACGCGGGGGCGTACACATTAACCTTACTTCTAGTTGATTCCCGACAAAGACTAAACCAACTGATGTGGGTTATTGTCCTTACTGCATCGCTACAGGCTATGTATGGCGCGCTTATGACGCTAACCGGGATTGAGTACGGCTTTTTTGCTGAGAAAGAGAAGTTTAAAGGGGTGGCTACTGGTACTTACCTGAACAGGAACCATCTGGCAGGTCTTCTGGAAATGTCGATTGCTGTAGGTATAGGCTTGCTTCTAGCAAAGCCTACGATCTACTCCGGCAGCGTTAGACAGAAGCTCAGGACTTTTATTCGTCTACTTCTCAGTAACAAGGTTATTCTTCGACTACTGCTCGCAGTACTCGTTATTGCCCTTGTTCTGACTCGATCAAGGATGGGGAATACAGCCTTTTTCGCAAGTCTCATGGTTGCGGGAGCCATCGCTTTACTGCTGATGCGCAACAAGACAACAGCAACGACTATTCTACTCGGCAGTCTGTTAGTGATAGATATCGCTATCGTGGGTGCATTCTTCGGAGTCGACAAGGTAGCCGAGCGTTTGCAGAACACATCATCGCAAACAGAGAGCCGCGACGAGGTAACCCGTGACACCTTCGACATATTTCTGGAGCAACCCCTAACAGGCATTGGTGCTGGCACCTTCACACATGCATACCCTTCGCTAAAGAGTAGTGATATTACCTCGACCGCATATTACAACAATGCCCACAATGACTACGTGCAATTCCTGGCTGAGTTTGGCCTTCCGGCAACGGCAGCGCTAGCCTTCATCGTGCTCTGGTCACTCTGGCAAAGTATCGTGACGATGCGCGTGAGAAATAGCCATTTGTACCAGGGAGCAGGATTTACTGTAACTATGGCAATAGTGGCCATCGGGATTCACTCTATCGTCGACTTCAACCTCCAAATACCTGCTAACGCTATGATTTTTGTGATATTACTGGCTCTAGCACCGATAGCTCGTTGGACTCCACACTCAACCTCTGGTCGCCGCAGGCGCTCGGCCCGGACTGAATAATGAAATTACAAGCCTCACGACTAAAACTTCCCCCAAATACAACAGGTACAGATTATGTTGTCGGCGACATACATGGGCATGTCACTCAGCTTCTCAATAACCTCGAGGACATAGGCTTCAACAAGGGGTGTGACAGACTGATCTGTGTCGGTGACTTAATCGATCGCGGTCCAGAGTCAATTGAGGCAATCGAACTTCTAGATGAGCCATGGTTTTACGCTGTTATGGGTAATCATGAGTACCTTATGCTGAGTGGCATGAGGCACAAAAACAGCAAAGATCGAATGGTGTGGTTAAAGAACGGGGGGGAGTGGGTAATGCACTCTGCGCCTTCAGAATGGGAAAGCTGGCTAGAAAAAATAGAGCGGCTCCCAATAACGATTGAAGTGAGTACCACGACTGGCACAAAGTATGGTGTAGTTCATGCGGACTTTCCGGGTGTTCATTGGGATGACTTTGAAAGATTTGACCAAGCGCAACTTTACCGCTGCATCTGGTCACGCAGTAACTTTAATAGTCGATCAGAGCACAGTGTGCGAGGGATCGATTATCTGTTTCATGGGCATTGCATCAGTGACTTTGAGCTGAAACTTGGAAACCGCTATTACATTGAGCCAGGGGTTTTTCTGGGCAATGACTTTATCATCAAGAAGCTTTGAAGCTGTCAGTCTGGTCTTTTATTGACAATATGACAATTTGAGCCATAATCCCAGCGTATACGGTCTGGTATTTGGGAGTGAGGATGTCTGGATGCCTCCGATCTATTTCGGCTACTTCTTGAGGAGTGGTTCCTGTGGCTCCTTCGGGGGCCTTTTTTGTGGGTGATATTTTTTGGGCCTGTCGGGGATAAGATCCCCTCCTACATGGTATGTCCTGACCGCCGACGCTTTCGGGGATATGATCCCCTCCTACACGGTATGTCCTGACCGCCGACGCTTTCGGGGATATGATCCCCTCCTACATCACGATTTTCCTGTAGGAGGGAAGCTTCTTCCCGACATTGCCGAGGCCGATACGTTGTTCGGGGATATGATCCCCTCCTACATCACGATTTTCCTGTAGGAGGGAAGCTTCTTCCCGACAATATGGGATGACCGACCGGTGTTCGGGGATATGATCCCCTCCTACACGGTATGTCCTGACCGCCGACGCTTTCGGGGATATGATCCCCTCCTACGATAATATTTACGTGTAGGAGGGAAGCTTCTTCCCGACAATATGGGATGACCGACCGGTGTTCGGGGATATGATCCCCTCCTACATGGTATGTCCTGACCGCCGACGCTTTCGGGGATATGATCCCCTCCTACATGGGATGTCCTGACCGCCGACGCTTTCGGGGATATGATCCCCTCCTACATGGTATGTCCTGACCGCCGACGCTTTCGGGGATATGATCCCCTCCTACAGAGACTGCTTACAACTGATTAAACAACGACAATCGGCTGATGGTGGTGTAGCTCTGTTGTGCCGCTTCGAGCAGGAATGTCTGCAAACTCAAGCGACTCACGGCTTCGGCAAAATCCACATCCGACAATTCTGACAGCACTTCCTGGCTGACGAGCCGTACGTCGTCGCTGAGGTTTCGTGCGTTTTCAACCACGTTTAAGCGTGCACCTAATTGGCTGCGTACTTCTGACACTGAGGTCTGAGCGTTGGCGAGGTTGGTCAGTGTATCTTCGATCAGGATGTCGAGGGTCGCTGAGTCGGTCGGGTTATCCTGCAACGTGTCGAGACCCTGTCGTAAGCGGAATACGGTATCTGTGATACTTTGTTTGGGGCTGGATTTTGCCAGTACTTCATCGCCTGGTTTTGGGTCACCTGAGATTTTTATGCTTATGCCAGCCGCGACGATTTCGGCGCCTTTTGAATAGGGGCGATCTGCAATGCCATCAACAATGCGGCCGTCGGAGGCGCGGCGGATGGTGTAGTTCGGCCCCGGTGGATCAATCGCAGCTTCGGGGTTGAAGGTGACGATGAGGTCATCGGGGTAGAATTTGGCGTACGCTTCTTCATCGACCACGAATCCGGCATTTACTTGAGTCGTGCCTGTATTAAGTGGATTGACTGATGAGGTGAAGGTGTCTTTCGCGGCGCGCACGTCAACAAATAGCTTTTTGCCGTTGTCGCCCGTCGCGACGCGTGTCGTGTCACCAATCGCCAGATAGCGCTGCCCTTCATCGCCCTGATATTCGTAGCGGCCGTTTTCTTTTTGTTGGAACGGCTGAGTCGCGCCTTTAAAACCACCAAAGATGAATTCGCCGTTCGGGTCTTTGGTGTTAAACAGTGATGCGAGTTGGTCTTCGAGCTGGCCGATTTCTGCGGAAATAGCCTGACGGTCGGTAATCGTGAGCGTACCCGAACCGGCATTTACGGTGAGTTCCTGCAGGCGCGTTAAGGCTTCGGTAATGGATTCAAGCGACGATTCTTCAAGCTTGAGACGGTTGTCTGCGGCGGTCATGTTGCGGTCGTATTGATCGCGCTGCGCGAGGTCTTGTTGCAACTGCAGTATTTTGGTTGAGGCAATGGGATCATCAGCCGGGGTTAATACCCGGCGTCCGCTGGATACCTGTTGCTGTGTTTTATTCACCGACGCCTGCGCATCGAGGATGGCATTAAGGCCGAGGTTAAATGACTGGAGCGTTGCGATTCTCATAGTTTACTCCTCACCCTATCGGAAGGTGCTGATCAGGGTGTCGAAAATATCCCGGGCTACCTGGATAACCTGGGCGCTGGCGTTGTATGCCAGCTCGTATTTAATCAGTGCGGCGGCTTCTTCATCGAGGTTTACGCCAGATGTGGCATCAACGGCGGTCTGTGAATTTCGTAGCAGCACCTCGGATGAGTCACGATTGATCTGGGCTCGGCTCGTGACTGAACCGACGACTTCAACAAGACGGGCATAAGAGTCTGAGTAACTGCTCTGCCCTTTTACGGTTTTGGTGCTTTGCAGTGCGGCCATTTCTACGCCATTGCGGCTATCGGACGTGCCGTCGCTGTTAAAGTCGACGGTAAATTCGTCGCCAACTTCGGCAATACCATCAATATTAACATGGAAGCCAAATGCGACGGGCTCACCGACCGGGTCTGTCGGGAAGAGATTATTGCCCGGCGGTGCGATATTCAGATCGTAGTGCTCATCGACAATGACTTTAACCTGCCCACCAATGGATACTTTATTCGTGCCGACCGTGCCTGCACCGTTAACTTCCAGGCGTGGCTGGAAGGTAACCTGCCCTTTTTCGCTGATATCAACGTCGACATTGCCAGAGAAAACATAGCCAGAGTTTTCTATCGCCTGACGGAAACCTTCGAGTAGGTCGTCGCCGGTTTCAAAGGTGCCAGTCATTTCAAACGATATGGTGCCCTGCGAAGGGTCGCTGAATTCGTAAATGTAGGGGCCACCCTCTGAGAAGTCGTAGCCTTCAAATTTACTCAGCGGATCTTCGGTTTCCATAGCTGTGGCTTTCAGCGGGATATCAATGCCATTGCCAATGCGGAAGCTGTCACCTGCATCACCACGGAGTTCGAAGTCGAGGTCGTCGCCATTTAAATCAATGATGGTCAGTTTGCCGCCGTCACTTCGGGCGACGATGCCTGCGTCCTGCAGTTCGTAATTGGCGTTAATTCGATCTGCGAGGAAGTTCAATGTGATCGGATCAGGGACTTCATCCGGATAATTGGCATCGTATTGATTTTGATTCGGGCCAAGGGTTTGCGTCAGCACGACACCGTTTAAGGTAAATTCGGTATCGAGAAAGTTAATGCTGTCGGTTTCAAGGTCGGTAATTTCAACCGTGGTTCGTGCAGAGGCCTCTACACCGTCACGCTTGCTTAATGATTCTGCAATTTCACGAGCCGTGGCATTGAGCGGGGTAATGAGTGTACGCTGGTTGGCGGTCAGCCCGTTATTCGGGTTGGTAAAGCCGATATCAATGCGCTCAGGGAAAAAGCCATTCACTGAGTCTACGCTGGTACCGTTTTGTTGATACGTTGGTGAAACAGGTAACACACCGCCAAAGCTTGTGAACGCGGTTTTGCCTTCGTCCTCTGGCAATATGCTGTTACTGATGCCCGGCGTGAAGGTTTGGTTCATAAGTGGCGGAAACAACGGAATCGGATTACCCGGGTCTGTGTTGTCCAGCACATCATAGGTTGTTGGCGAGGTAAACCGAATCAGAAGCGGCGGTGTCATTTCACCTTCTTCTGAGAAGTAAGACGTCCCAAGGTTATAAACTTCGCCCTGGTCTATGCTGGCGTTACCCCGGTTACCGATAGCGGTATCTGTGCTGATCGGCGATGCGAGCGCCACCTGTTCAGCACGAGTGATGTTCATATCGAGATTCTGAGACTCACGACGCGTCGGTGAAATCAGAAAGCGGTCATTCTGCTGATATGAACCTGCTTCGAAGCGAATTTCCATGCCATCAATTTCGATGGAGTCAGGAAAGGCGCCGCTCAGCGCGTTAGTCTGTAATAACTCACCAGTATCGTTGCGGAAAACACGATAGGTATAATCGTCCGGGCCGACAAACCGAATTTCGTAATCACTGGTGGTGAGTTGGGTCGCGTCTTTGATTTCGACGGCAATAACGCGATCATCCGGGTCGGCATTATTCCGATCACCCAGCACGCGCTGATACATTTTTTGCGGTTCGTTAATGTCGGTGAAGAAGTTTTCACCTTTAATCCCGTCGTAGTCGACGCCCAGTTTGTGTTGCTCGTTCATCGTTTGCGCGATGACCAAGCCTAAACGCCCTAACTGATTCAGGCTCGGGTCGAGTACCTGATCACGAAAGTTGAGGATGCCCCCAAGCTGTCCGCCCGTGATTTCTCGCGTGACGTTCTGTACCGCCGTGCCTTTGCGGAAGTAGATATCGACGCGTGAAGGGTCTTTGGCACCGATGTCGGTGAATACTTCGTTGAATTCATTCCCCACTACCAGCGCCTGGCCGTTACCGATAAAGACGTTGAAGACGCTGTCGTCCTGCTCAACGATGTTTACCTGAACGTATTCAGATAATTCTTTTAGTAAGCGGTCACGCTGATCAAGAAGTTCACTTGGCTCGCGCCCCTGAGCAGACGCAGAAGCAAACTGAATTTGTTCGTTCAGTTCGGCGATAGATTCTGCGATGGTGGTGATTTCACCGGCGATGACTTCCATCTGGCCGTTGATGATATCGTTCTGCTCAAACAGACGATCACTGATGGCACTGAAGCGGTCGACAAGGCCATTCGCCTCACTGATTAATACTTCGCGTGCAGGCAGAGAGGATGGATCATCCACCGTGGCTTGCAACGCGCCAAACATGCTTTCCAGACCCGGCTGCACACCAGTACCGCTGTCTGCCAGCAAGCTATTGATCTGCCCTGCATTGACGGACAGCGCATTAAATTCGTTAAAGGTTGATGTGTCACGACGCAGCTGTTCTGTTAAAAACTGATCGTATACACGGCGCACAGAATCAACATTCACCCCCGAGCCAACCCAGATGCCATTACGGAACTGCGGGTTGTTTTCGTTGAAGCTCACTTCCTGTCGGGAATAGCCTTCGGTTCCCGCATTAGTGATGTTGTTACCGGTGATTGTCAGCGCCGTTTGCTGGGCACGCAGACCGGAAATACCAATATCGAGAATATTAGCCATCCTGGTTCTCCAGTGTCGTCGCGTTCAGCATGTTGTTGAGCGTGTTATTCAGCAGGTCGCCGTTATAAATACGCTCTACTTTGTTGCCGTATTCTGGGTCAGTTGCGTAGCCACCTTTCTGCAGCGCATGGCCATAAGTCTGACCACTGGACTGTTCATTAATCGCGCTCTGGTAACGGGTAGAGTCACGCAGGAAGTCAGCGTAATCCTGCAGGCCGTCTTCAAGTGACGCGTACGAGCGGAAGTCTGCCTGCTCGTTCACTTTTACGCCCTGACGGTACTCGTGCGTTTGAATACTGACGACGTCACCACCCCAACGGCTGTCGGCTTTAATACCAAACAGATTGTTTGATGGGCGACCATCTTCACCTTTGATGGTGTACTTACCCCAACCTGTTTCAAGCGCGGCTTGAGCAACAATCGCTTTTGGATCAACGCCCAGATCAGCACCGACGCGTTCAGCATAAGGGTAAACAGCGGCAACAAATTCTGCCGGAGAGGCAAAGCTTTGCCCCTTAGTACCGGCACCAGTGGTGGCTGATTGATTAGTATCGACATTGGAATCATCGACCGGCGCAGGACGCTGTGGAAGCTTATCCAGCTCTTCTTCAACACGCTTGATGGTTTGCGAAATTCCGGTAAAACGGCGATCGAAAATCTGGCTCTGATCGACCTTACCTGTGGCATCTGGGTTAGAGCCGTATTGAGACATCAGCTGACGGTGAATAACCTCGGCAAGGCCCGTGCCCTCGCCTTGTGTAAGGGTTACAGCCATCTGATCGTCGTACATGTTCTGGTAGAAATCAGCCTCGGGAGAGCTGAACAGAGAGTCTTCTGAAAATACATTTGAAGCGTCACGCATGGACTTCATCATCATGCTGACGAACATGGATTCAAACTGCTTAGCGACTTCTTTTAACGCGGCGTCCTGGTCGGATTTACCCAGCGCACGGATGCCCTGAAGCCCGTTAATATCAGTAAATACGTTTGCCGCGTTGTGTGAATTCTGAATCATGCAATGCACCTCTAGAGAGGAAATTGCAAAAGATGGGCCAAGGTTGGGGGGGGCGCTTCATCTAACCCTATGGGAGCGAATCATCTTACCTGGCCCTGTGAGAAGTTCTCCTGGCCCTGTGAGAAGTTCTCCTAACCCCGTGGGAGCGAATCAGCCGAAGGCTATTCGCGATAAACCCCATCGCTATTAGCCAGGCAAGCTGGCTGAATAGCTCCCACAAAGAGAAAATCATCAAACAGCGAAAGTGATAGCGAACCAACTTACCCTGTGGGAAGCTCCCCTAACCCAGTGGGAGCGAACCAACTTACCTTGCCCTGTGGGAAGTTCTCCTGGCCCTGTGAGAAGTTCTCCTAACCCCGTGGGAGCGAATCAGCCGGAGGCTATTCGCGATTAGGAGTTTGCTTGAGCACCACCAGTCAGTTAACCTCAAATATCGCTAATCAAGGATGATTACGTCATGCATGGATACAGCCAGTTAAGGCTTGGCAGGCAATCTATAGATAACCAGGTATATCTTCTTACCTTCACTACCCACATGCGCGTAAAGCACTTCCAGAAATGGGAGAATGCCAAGTGCCTGAGCCAATGTATAGAGTCCGAAACGATACTCAAGCAAAGCAAGGCTCTATGCTGGGTAGTCATGCCTGACCATGTTCATATTCTGATGCAACTTGGCAATTCAGACACTATCTCTAACTATATTCGAAGGCTAAAAGCAGGGGCAAAAAGGCAGCTGCTAATCAATGATAAGCTTTGGGCAAAAGGGTTTCATGACAGAGCGATAAGGAAAGAATCAGAATTACTTCCTGCTGCGAGATATATTGTTGCCAATCCTCTTAGAGCTGGGTTAGTCAAAAGTGTAAAAGATTATCCATTCTGGAATAGTGTCTGGGTTTGAGCAGTATCGCGAATAGCCTTCGGCTGATTTGCTCCCACAGAGTAAAGAGCTGGTTTGCTCCGGCAAGATTAGATGAAGCGACTCACTTTCACGACACGGTGGTCATTTTCCATGTAGGAGCTATTCAGCCAGCTTGCCTGGCTAATAGCGATGGGAGTTATCGCGAATAGCCTTCGGCTGATTCGCTCCCACAGGGTAAAAAAGCTGATTCGCTCCCACAGAGTAAAGAGCTGGTTTGCTCCGGCAAGATTAGATGAAGCGACTCACTTCCACGACACGGTGGTCATTTTCCATGTAGGAGCTATTCAGCCAGCTTGCCTGGCTAATAGCGATGGGGGTATCGCGAATAGCCTTCGGCTGATTCGCTCCCACGGGGGGGGTAAAAAAGCTGATTTGCTCACACAAGGTTAGATGAAGCGATCCCCTCCTACAAAACCCAGCAACTTCACATCAAATACTTTTTGACGTTCTTCTGGCCTTGCTGTTGTGAGCCCACTTGCTTCTGCTCAGCTTTTAATTGCTCAAGCAATTCCTGTTCTTCTTTCAACAGGTCTTCAAGAAACACTTGCTGTTCGTTAGTCAAGTCGATGAGGTCGCTGACTTGAGAAAACCACTCCTGCATCAGTTCGTTTCGTTTCTGGATGCGTTCTTCGACGCCCTCTTTTACGCCCTGACGTATCAATGAGCGAAGTTCGAGCGAGAGGTTTTTTACCTGGCTAAATAGGTCGTTATTCATATGACGATTAATTCTGCTTTGAGGGCACCGGCTTGTTTCATGGCTTCGAGTATTGCCATAAGGTCTCCGGGTGCGGCACCAATTTCATTTACGGCTTTGACGATGTCGTCGAGCGTGACGCCAGGGCCGAACTTAAACATGCGACTGTCTGCACCATCATCGATGTTGATGTTGGTTTGTGGTACGACAACCGTCTCGCCTTCTGCCAGCGCGTTGGGTTGTGCCACTTCAAAGTCTTCGGTGATGGTGACGGTCAGGCTACCGTGCGTCACGGCAACCGGTTCTATCTGTACTTTTTGCCCCATAACTATGGTGCCGGTACGGGAATTAATAATAATTTTTGCGCGCTCGGTGCCAGTTTCAATCTCAAGATTTTCGATCACCGACAGGTATGCAACGCGCTGGCTTGTGTCTCGCGGAGCACTGACCCGGATACTGGTAGCGTCGAGTGCTTCGGCGGTGCCGGGCCCCAGTAGTTCGTTGATTTTATCGGTCATTGAGCGTGCTGTAGTGAAGTCTGGCTGGTCCAGGTTGAAGATCAGGCTGTCGCCACGACCGAAGCTGCTCGGTACTGCTTGTTCTACCGTTGCGCCGTTGGGGATACGGCCAACACTGGGAACGTTGACGGTAATACTTGAGCCGTCGTTGCCTTCAGCACCAAAGCCACCGACGACGAGGTTGCCCTGCGCAACTGCGTAAATGCCGCCATCAGCGCCTTTTAATGGGGTAAATAACAGTGAGCCGCCGCGCAGGCTTTTGGCGTTGCCCAGTGACGATACGGTAACGTCGACACGCTGGCCGGGTTTGGAGAACGGCGGCAGTTCTGCAGTAACAGATACGGCAGCGACATTTTTCAGTTTCGGGTCAGTGCCTTGCGGTAGGGTGATCCCGAACTCGTTCATCATGTTGCGGAAGGTCTGTGTAGTAAACGGGGCTTTATCGCCCGTACCATCGAGGCCAACCACCAGCCCGTAACCGATCAGTTGGTTTGAGCGCACGCCTGAGATGCTGGTGATGTCTTTGATTCGCTCCGCTTGGGCCAGAGCTGGAATCATGCTGACCAGCATTATGACGAGTAATTGACGCCAGTTTTTCATCGTTTAATCCGTAGTTGCGCAGTTTTTGCCGTTACAGGAGCGTTTGGAAGGGGATAATGCGAAGGGTGTGCCAATTGGCTTGAAATCTGTAGGAGGGAAGCTTCTTCCCGACATCGTTGAAGCCTGGAAGATTTTCGGGGATATGATCCCCTCCTACAAACAGTTGTTCATCCCATCAAATGTCAAAACGGCCAGAGCGGTGACATAAAGATGCGGTCAGCCCAACCTTGCTTGGTGCTGTTGTTGAGGTTGCCACGGCCACCGAATGAGATGCGTGCATCTGCGACTTTGCTTGAGGCTATGGTGTTTTCTGGTGTGATGTCTTGCGGACGGACCAGCCCCATGATGCGGATATATTCGTCGCCTTCGCTCAGGGTCAGCCATTTCTCACCGCGTATCTGTAGCACGCCATTGGGCAGAATATCGGATACCGTCACACTGATCTGACCTGTCAGGCTGTTCGAACGGTCAGCCTCACCTTTGCCCGAGAACTGGCGGTCGTTGGTGGTTTCTGAATCCATGGTCAGGTTTTTCCAGCCTGGTACTGTTCCCATTAATGACGGTACTGCCATGTTGTTGTTCGATGATTTATCAGCCACGGTTTCTGCTGATTTCGACGATTGGTATTCTTCGTCGAATATCACGGTAATGATGTCGCCGATCCGGTTAGCTTGCTGGTCGGTGTATAGCCCTACGCTGTATCTTGGTTGAAACAGTGAACCGTCATTGGTCGGCGGTGCTTCAAGGCTTTGTGCCGATACCGGCGCGTAGGCCGGATCATCCGGGAATACGTCGCGCTCTTGTTGAATGCTGCTGCATGCGCTCAACAGACCAGTGCTTGTAAGTGCGATTAATGCGTTAACTAACAGGTGTTTCATATCACACCTCCATCAGGTGTTCTGTGTCAGGAACTGCAGCATTTGATCGGCTGCTGACACGACTTTTGAGTTCATTTCGTAGGCGCGCTGAACCGTGATCATTTTCACCAGCTCTTCAACCACTTCGACGTTGGAGTTTTCAAGGGCGCCCTGCACTGTCCGGCCAAAGCCGTCTTCACCCGGAACACCACCCTGAGGAGCACCACTGGCTGCAGTCTCCAGGAAGAGGTTACCACCGGCTGCCTGAAGACCTGCGGGGTTAATAAAGTCGACGGTTTCGATCTGACCCAGCTGCTGTGGGTTCGGATCACCAAACATGGTGGCCTGGACGATACCGTCTTCACTGATGGTCAGGTTGTTGGTCTGTTCAGGAATGACAATCTGTGGCTCCAGCGGATAACCGTTAACGTTAACGACGGTGCCTTCGTTATTGATGTGGAAGGTTCCGTCACGGGTATAACCGATGTTGCCGTCGGGCATCTGAATCTGGAAAAAACCCCGGCCGTTAATCGCGATATCCAGCGGCTGGTCGGTAATTTCGAGCGAGCCTGTGGTGAAGACCTTTTGGGTGCCTGCGGTGCGTACACCGGTACCCAGTTGCAGGCCGGATGGCAGACGACTGTCGGCTGAGCTGTTGGCACCCGGCTGGCGCTGAATCTGGTAGATCAGGTCTTCGAATACCGGACGGTCTTTCTTAAAGCCGGTGGTCGCTACGTTAGCGAGGTTGTTTGATGTGGTGGTCAGCGCGAGGTCTTGTGCTTCGAGCCCGGTCTTACTGACCCAGAGTGCGTTCATCATGGTGCTGACTCCTTATTGATTCGACATGATCTGTGTCGTGGCGGCTGCCAGCTCATCGACACGTTTCATCATTTTTACCTGCATTTCATACTGACGGTTCAGTTGAATCAGGCTGGTTAGTTCGGTAACTGCATTGACGTTACTGCTTTCGGTAAAGCCGCCAACGACGCTGACGTTCAGGTCAGGCTGAGCCGGTGGTGTGCCCTCTTCACGAAAACGGAAGAGACCGTCTTCGCCTTTTTCTAACGTTTCAGGATCTGGATTCACCAGCTTCAGCTGCACTGGTTCGGCGACGCCCGCAGGCACTTCACCGAGAGGCTGGATCGTAATAATTCCGGCCTTTGAGATATCGATTTTTTCAAATTCGGGTAATACCACAGGGCCGCCGTCACCAATGAGCTGCCGACCACTGCCATTCACCAGTCGGCCCAGTGGATCAACACTGAGGTCTCCGGCGCGGGTATAGGCTTCCTGGCCATCCGGGCCGACGACCGCAAACCAGCCTTTCCCTTCAATCGCGAGGTCCATGTTGCGACCCGTCTCGACCAGTGAGCCCATGCTCATATCGCTGGCGGGACGTTCGGTCATGGCGTAAGCACGCGATGGGAAGTGTTCGCCGAACACGCCTTGCGCCCGGCTTTGGGTGTAATCAGAGCGGAAACCTGTGGTCGCAACATTGGCCAGGTTGTTGGCGTGTGCGGTTTGCCCGTAGGTGTTCTGTTTGGCCCCGGACATGGCGATGTAGAGTGCGCGGTCCATAGTGGTTGCCTTTCAATAGTTCAGTTGTGAGAAGTATTGCGAAGGCTGTGCCAACTCTAATTTATTATTTAAAATCAATTGGTTAGATAAAATCCGGGCGGATTTTGGGTGTGGATATGCCGGTGGTTGGGTGTGGAAACGGCAAGCGGTTGCCAGGGTGGCAAAAACTGTGGGAGCTATTCAGCCAGCTTGCCTGGCTAATAGCGATTGGGCTTATCGCGAATAGCCTCCGGCTGATTCGCTCCCACAGTGTTACTGCTGATTCGCTCCCACAGTGTTACTGCTGATCTGCTTCCACAGTGTTATGGCTGATTCGCTCCCACAGTGTTACTGCTGATCTGATCCCACAGTGTTACTGCTGATCTGCTTCCACAGTGTTATGGCTGATCTGATCCCACAGTGTTACTGCTAATCTGCTTCCACAGTGTTATGGCTGATTCGCTCCCACAGAGTAAAAAGCTGATTCGCTCCCACAGAGTAAAAAGCTGATTCGCTCTTTGTGGGAGCTATTCAGCCAGCTTGCCTGGCTAATAGCGATTGGGTTTATCGCGAATAGCCTCCGGCTGATTCGCTCCCACATGACTAACCCTCATCAGATATTCAGAATCGCCTGCGTTATCTGGTCGGTGGTTTCAATGGTCTTCGCACTCGCCTGGAAGTTACGCTGGGCAATGATCAGCCCCACCAATTCTTCCGATAGATCGACGTTAGAGTCTTCTAATGCAGATGACCGTATCTGGCCAAACGACGCCGTTCGCGGTGAGCCGATGGTCGGTATACCCGATTCAAAAGACTCAGCCCAGCCCGTATCGCCCACCGGTGTCAGACCCTCCGGGTTACGGAAGTTGGCCATCGCCACCTGACCCAGTGTCTGTGCCTGGCCGTTGGTGAATCGTGCGAAGATGATGCCTTCTTCATCCACTTCGAGGCCGGTCAGTCGCCCTGTTGCATAGCCGTTCTGGTTGACTTCGTTCACCGAGAACTCGCTACCAAACTGGGTCGAACCATTAAGACTGATCTGGAAGTTTGAGTTTGTGGGTGGATCGCTCAGGGGCAAGCCACCTTCCAGCACATTGGTCGAAGTCAGAGCCCCTGTCGAATCGCCATTTTCGTCCACTGGGTCCCAGTTGGTGATGTAGATATCGCCGGTCGCGACTTCGTCCAGTGTTCCGTCCTGGTTGAAGAAGAGTTCAAAACGTGAACGTGTCGGATCGAGGTTTTCCGGGAATGGCAGCGACGGGTCAGGGTCGCCCACATCGTTGCCATCCACCAATACGTACATAGCCCAGACGTTCTGCTCGTTCGGACGCGTTGGGTCCAGGGGCTCTTTGACGAAGTATTGGGTCATTACATGGGAGTTACCCAAGCTGTCGTATATCGTGGTTGAGGTCGCGTGGTTGTAGGTTTCCTGATTATCCGGATCAAATGAGTTCAGGGTGAAGTCTGAGTATTCGTCGTCGGTCAGCGCGCCAAAGATCCCGGAAACGACGGGCTGCGGATCACGCATCACGTAGTTTTCATTAAGGATGAAGCTAACGGTACCACCTACGGCAGCCGCGACATCAGCGGCGGATGTACCACCGAGCACAACCGGCCCCGTGCCCTCAGCGCCCTGCACGACAAGTGAGTCAGTCACGACTGGGCTATCAATCGAGACTTTAATATCCCGACCGATTTCGTTGGTGATAACGAGGTCACCGGTATCGTTTAACTGAGCGCGGAAACCCGGCAATGTCGTTGCACGATAGGCGTTTATTTCGTCGGCCAGCTCTTCGAGGCTGGTCGATTCAAGCACCTGACCGTTCAGGGTCAGTGACATGTCATTCCCCGGGGTGTTGTAGCCCGACAAAGGGATCGTCATGACTGTTTCTGCAGAGGCGGTGACGCCCGGCTGCTGATTAAACAGGGAGACGATCTCGTTGGCTTCCGCGTGCTCTGGGATAACAATTTCTGTTTCCTGGCCGTCTGGATCAATCAGAGTGACACGTTGCTCTGGGTACTCGTTAGTGACACCTTCGATGCCTGTGGTCAGTAGAGTACCGTCGTCTGGGTTGACCTGAAGAATACCGTAGAGATCAGACTCAGAAACCTCCTGACCACCTGCGGTAATATTCGTGATCGAGATGATCGAGGCTTCGCCCGCTTCTACTGCCGAAAGCTGCAGCTTATATTGCGGTGGTACGGTTTGCGGTTCTACCTCTACAGCGGCCGCCTGCACACCAATGTAGTTATCGGCATCCTGACTGTTCAGCTGGCGGTTAATGCTTGCCGCCAGCTGCTGTACTGAGCGGTATTCTTCATCCAGTGACACTACAATGGAGCCACTGCGGTTTTCACTGTCTGGTGCTGGCACGGTAAGGTTAATACGGAAGCTGTTGGTGCGATCCACTTCATCCTGGCCGGTAACAATGAACATGCTGTCAAAGCCCAGCTCACCCAGAGCCTGGGACTCTGCAACGGTTGGAGTTAAGGACACGCCTTCACCCGCACCCACCTGTGTATTGGTAAATACCAGTTGGCCACCAACGGCATCGACGTTCACTTTACCGGCAAGGCCGCCTGCACCGATGTAAATATCGATTTGTTGCTGAATCGCTACGGCCAGTGCTTCGAGGTTGGCGTAGTTAGCAGGCGGTATCGTAATGGTGAACGGGCCACCTGCGTTGCCGCTGGTACTGGTGACTTCAAGATTGAATTCATTGTTTGCCAATACAGGCTCAACACCCGAATCAAGGCGGTTATTGCTGAGGAAGCCTAGGTTTATCAGGTCGTAATTTACCGAGCCGGAGTCATCGGCGATCTGAACGAAGTCACCACGAGCCCCCGGCGCCTGCACCTGAAACTCGATACGACCACCGTTGTCCACTGCCAGTACTTCTTCGTTACCGGCACCCGCGGTGGCGGTAATCTGCGCGTTAATTTCATCAACTATTTCTGTAGTGGTTACGTTGGCGTAGCTGACCGGTGCTGCACCGACCCAAGCCGCTTCACTCAGGTTAATCGGATAGAGAGCACTGGATTCGGTGGCAATGCGGAACGCAAGTACGTTATCAACGGCTGGTGCCACTTTGTCTTCGAGGTCGAGTGCGCTGTAGGTGTTGTTTGCGGTCAGTACGGCGAACTGGCCCAGATCACTGGAAACAATATTCAGTGGCGGTGTTGCGGTGGTACGTGTGGTGGTTTGTGTGCCAGGAATAGACCGGAAATCAGCGGTCACTGGGCTCGCTCCCACAAACAACTGCTGACCAGCAACCCCTGCTGATACCGCACCGGCGACACCAAAGACACCATCCCAACCCGGAGTTGTTGTGATTGAGAATGACGTACCATTCGTCGCGTTAAAACCTGCACGCTCGATGATTAAGTTCCCTGTAGATGGGTCCTCTACCGCGCGCAGTTGCTGTGAGCCAAAGGTTGCATCCAATGCGGATTGTATGTCGTTAAGCACCTCCTGAACGGTGGCACCTGCGGCAACACCGGCCAGGGTTATGGTCTGACTGCCATTACCGTCACCGATATCAAAGTCCATCGACTCAGTACCGTAGCCCGCCGCCGCGACTGCCGCGACTGTATTCGGGAACAATACCTGTGCAGGAATGCCTGCATCCGTTGGCTGACCCGCTGAATCCAGTACGGTTTTGGTGGATTCAAGAATGCCCGCGTCTGCCGCACCAACAGACAAACCGTTGGTGGTTATTTGCAGACCCTGCTCCTGCAGAACCTGCTCACCGGCATCCAGGTTTACGATGGCGGTGGCAAGAGTCGTCAGGCGTGGCGGCTGGTTAGCAATCTGAATATTGATGTCGCCCAGCACACCGCTGACCACACCGTTTTCGTTGGCTTCATAACCCTGCAGACGTGAGCCGTTGTTCGCCACGACAAATCCGTTTTTGTCGAGCGAGAATATCCCTGATCGGGTGTAAGACACGCTGCCACGGTCATCCAGTACGAAGAAGCCGTTACCGTCGATGGCCAGGTCGAGGGCATTTTCAGTTCCACTGATATTACCCTGCGAAAATTCCTGACGGACGTTATCAACCAGTACACCACTACCGACCGGTTTCAGACCGGTACCTAGTAATGTGCTGGTGTAGACATCGGCAAATTCTGCACGGGATTCTTTAAAGCCAACGGTACTGGCGTTCGCCACATTGTTACCTGTGACTTCCAGATCCGTAGAGGCTGCACGGATACCACTTAAACCAATATTAAAAGCCATATTTGTACTCCTCTCGCCGGATCAGGCGTCAAGAATCTGTTTAATCTGATCAAGGTTGGCGCGTTCGCCACCGGTTAAGTTCAGGGTCACTTCGCCACCCGCGCTCATGGTGACGCTGTCGACGCGTGAACTCATCTGCATATCCAGTTGTTCACTCTCACCGGCAATCGTGCCGCTGAGTTTGAAAACGTATTGACCTGGTGGGTAGACGTTTTCAATCGGATCTCCGTTATCGTCCAGTACGATCTCGCCATTTTCATCGCGGAGGTACTGGTCAAGATTCATCTTGCTGCGGTCGAGGTTGACGATGTCACCATCGACCATCAGGTTGTAGCCATCCCAGCGCACAGACATGGCGCCCGCGTCATGCGAACCGAGTGAAATCTGCTCCAGAGTCTGACCATTTTTGTTTTCGATGGTCAGCATCATGTCGCCTGTCGCCGCAGGTACCTCAGTGAAGCCGCTGACCACACCGCCGTTCGTGAGCAGGCCTGTGGTATTACCATCAACAATCACACTCTGACCGACGAGACTTGACGCCTGTAAAGCGGCATTGGAGGTAAACTGTGCCGCCATGCTCTCTGCCGTATCGTTGAGGTTGTCGATCCCTTCAACCGATGAAAACTGAGCCAGCTGAGCAACGAACGCCTGGTTATCTGTCGGCTCCAGTGGGTTCTGGTTATTCAGCTGTGCGACCATGAGCTCGAGGAAGGCATTGCGGCCCAACTCATTGTCTTTGGCTTCGGTCTGCGTCGGCGTACGGTACTGATCCAGTACGGCGGCGTTGTTATTTACTTCGTTAATCGCCATTTATCGCCCCCTTACTGGCCAAGTGTGAGTGTGCGTTGCAGCATCTGCTTCGCGGTTTTAAGAACTTCAACGTTCATTTGATAGCTGCGCGATGAAGACATCATGTCGGTCATTTCTTCAACGATGTTCACGTTCGGGTAGTACACGTAGCCGTCGTCATTCGCCATTGGATGATCCGGCTGGAAACGTGCCTGCAGCGGTGAATCTTTTTCGACGATGCCGTCGATTTTTACGCCAGCACCCATGGCCGCATCGGTATCCATAAAACCGTTCACATCCCGGCTTTTTGAATTCACTTCGCTTTCGAGCACGGAAAACCAGGGCTTGCGTGCGCGGTAGGTTTCATCCACAGAGCTTGAAGCGCTGTCGGCGTTGGCAATGTTACTGGCGGTGGTATTCAGTCGGACTGACTGGGCAGTCATACCGCTTCCGGCAATGTTAAGTACGCTGGTCAGTGACATAATTATTCTCCCCGGATCGCGTTACGCATGCCTTTGAACTTACCGCTCAAAAATTCGAAGCTGGCGTTGTAGTCCATGCTGTTACGGGCAAACAAAGCTTGTTCGGTCTGGGCGTCGACCGTGTTGCCGTCGATGGATGGCTGCAGAGGATTACGATACTTCAGTTCGTCATCGGCAAAGCCGCTGGTGCCGCTCAGGTGAGCAGAATGCGTCGCTGCCATACCGAATGAGGTATTGCTGTGAGTTTCTGCTTCGAGAATGGCCTTAAAATCAAAATCACGTGCCTTAAATCCAGGGGTATCTGCATTGGCAAGGTTGTTTGCCAGTACTTCGGCGCGTTGCGCACGAAGCTGCATTGCGTTGTCGTGGATTCCGAGTGCGTTGGTAAAGTTGATTGCGCCCATTCTGTACCTGCCTGTTTGCCATATGTGTTCGTCTGCAGAGATACAGCAAGAGCTGGGCCAATTTATTTTTTACTTATTTTTCAATGAGTTATCAAAAAAGCGGGCATTTAAAGGAGAATTTCACAGAGGGGAACGGCAAGCCCTTACCTACCAGCGGCAAAGGCTAAAACGATTACTTTTTCCGGTAGAGGATACCGGGGTTACAACTGACCATTTCATAGTGATCCGGCATCCCACTCAAGGCTTCTGAAGCACCGAGGATCAGGTAGCCACCCGGCTTCAGAGCACCGTGCATTTTCAGTAGGATGTCGCGCTTACGTTCGGCGCTGAAATAAATCAGTACATTGCGGCAGAAGATAATATCGAAGGTACCGAGACGCGAGTAGCTGTCGTTCAGGTTAAAGTTTCTGAACTCCACGCCCTGGCGCAGTTCTTTGCCGACGTGCCAGGCATCGTCTCCGGTTTTTTCAAAGTACTTCGCCAGCTGGTCTTCTGGCATGCCACGCCGTATCGCCATCCATGGGTAAGTACCCTCTTTCGCTGCTCGTAGTGCACTTTCAGAGAGATCTGTGGCCAGGACTGACACAGGGGGCAATCGCTTCGAACTCTTACGCCTGTACTCTAATTCCGTCAGTTTTATGCTGTAAGGTTCCTGCCCGGTAGAACAGGCTGACGACCAGATACGTATAGGTGATGACTGCTCGGCGAGCGCAGGAAAGATCCGATTGCGAAGGATTTCGAATGGATGACTATCGCGCAGCCAGAGAGTTTCGTTGGTCGTCATGGCGTCAATGACGCTGTTTTTAAACTGACGATCGCGCTCCATGCAATACATCAGTTCAGTAAGATTAGGCAATTCCCGTTCGGCCATCAGCTTTCGCAGGCGGCTGACGACCAGGTATTCTTTTCCATCTCCCAGCAGAATGCCGGAAAGCCCTTCAAGGTAATCGCGGAACTGGTTGTACTCCGCACCAGTCACCACGACGTCCTTCTTGTTATGCGTCATTCACTTTCAACCGTGGTTAATTCGGCGCACGATGTTATCGGCCAGCACATCCGGATCGAACTTCGCAATGAAGTCATTCGCTCCTACTTTCTCAACCATTGCCTGATTGAATACACCACTCAATGATGAGTGCAGCACAACATAAAAGTCCTTCATCGCATCATTACTACGAATGTGAGTGGTCAGCGTGTAGCCATCCATTTCAGGCATTTCAATGTCTGATACCAGCATCATGTAGCGATCCTGAGGTCGTTCGCCCTCTTCTATGATGCTGCTCAGGTGCTCCCAGGCTTGCCTGCCGTCTTCCAGGGCGACCACTTCTACACCGATGTTCTCCAGGCAGCGGGTTATCTGTTTCCGCGCAATCTTGGAGTCATCCACGATCAGGACTTTCTTCGTACCAGCCTCAGTACGAACGTCATCACTGACGATTCCCTCACTGATATCCTCTTTAACCGGCGACACCTCGGCGAGAATCTTCTCAACGTCGATGATTTCGACAATTTGATTCTCAATCTCAGTGACAGCAGTGAGGTAATGCTCGCGTCCTGTCCCCTTGGGTGGCGGATGAATGTGTTCCCAATTCATGTTGATAATTTTATCGACAGAAGCCACAAGGAACCCCTGAGTCGCACCGTTGTATTCCGTAATAATGACGAACGCACCATTCACTTCTTCCAGTGGAGGACCACCCGTCGCGAGGCTCATGTCCAGTATGGGGGTGGTACCCGAACGGATATGAACGACCCCTCGCACCACGCGGTTGCTACCAGGTAGGGACGTCAGTCGCGGACACTGTATGATCTCTTTTACTTTGAATACGTTTATGCCGTACAACTGTTTACCGCGCACGCGGAAAAGCAGTAGCTCCAGGCGATTTTCGCCGACCAGCTTTGTACGTTGGTTTACGGACTCAAGAACACCAGCCATGTGTGCCTCTCTCTAAGATCAATTCCGGCATGACCTTTGCTCAACCTGAGGTATGAGTAATAAAAGTGCCGGAATCATGACATCATTTTCGTTAGCTTCATTGAGCATAGTAGAGAACCGGAGAAGCGCAGGCGTTTTATTCGCTTTTTTGCTCTGGTCATTGTCTGCTGTCTCTGAAGCTGGAAGCTCGCTGGATGATGTCACCGCTGAACTGGAAAACCGCTGGATAGCACTGGGGGGCGATGCCGAAGCATCCGAGTTCGAATACCCATCGGTATCACCCGGCTATCAGTTGCCTGAATGTACTACTGCGTTGGAAGTGAACGTCGTGCGCCACCTGCAGCCTGGCCGCAATGGCGTTGAGGTCAGCTGTGCAGCGCCCTTCTGGCGTCAATCGTTTGCGGTTGAGCTGAAAGTGTTCGCCAATGTGGTTACGGCAGATGCCGACATTCGACGGGATACCGTCATCAATGCTGGGCAGCTCAGAATCAGTCGTCTGGACACATCCGATCTGCACAAAGGATACTTCAGTAACATCGACGCCGTCAGTGGCATGCTCAGCAAACGAACACTGAGACAAGGAACACCTGTCACACCTGACATGGTCGACTTACCCGACCTTGTTCAACGCGGCCAACTGCTGAAAATCCGATTGGTCAGGCCGGGCATACAGGTCGAAATGAAGGGCGAAGCTCTGGCCCGTGGTCACTTAGGTGAACATATACGGGTCAGGAATACTCAGTCTGGAGCCACCCTGTTTGCTGAGGTCATCGGCGATGGCTTAGTACAGGTCCAGTGAGTTTTCAAAAAAACTGACACTTTTTCCTAAAGTAATGAAATCTGCTGCCGTTAACTACAATGAAGAGGTACATCTGAATGAAGCTCGGAGAAATGATGATGAACATCAGTAAATTCACTAACGGCAACAGTGTCGACACGAATCGTAGTCGTACTGAACCCGTTAAGGCCCCAGAGACGAATGCTGAAGGCAAAGCCAGGGAGTCCGCGCCACTGACCGACCAGGTCAAGCTTAGCGCGAGCAGCAAAAGCATTCAGCAGATAGAAGCTGAGATTAAAGAGATGAAGGACGTCGACGACGCAACCGTTGAGCGCATCCGTAGCGCCATTGATAACGGCGAATACAAAATCGATTACGACAGACTGGCAGGGAAAATGCTTGATTTTGAGGACCGATTCAACTTCTGAGGTCCTCAGGTATGCTTTTAGATACCTCTCCCCTTGCCCGGCTGATGTCATCCGAGCTCGACGCCAGCCGGCAGCTCTTCACCCTGCTAGAGCAGGAACTGGAGGCCGTGAGCCACCACCGTACGTCTGAACTGGATACTCTGAACCCTGCCAAAGAACATCAGGTTAAGTTGCTGAAGCAGCAAGCAGGCACGCGTTTAGAGTGGATGAAAGACCACCAATTACCGCTCAGTGCAGAATGTCTTCAGCACGAAGCTATCCAGAGCAATCCCGAAATTCACCCCTTGTGGCAGCAGCTTGCCGCTCAGTATGAGGCCAACCGGCAAATCTCTGAGCGCTTGAGTGAAATGGTTCTGGCGTTGCGATTCCGCGCCGAGCAGAAACTCCGTATCTTGCATGCCCGACAGAATGATCCACACTTATATAATGAATATGGAAAAACTGCCGGAGCGAATCCGGGACTTAATAGTATCGAAGCGTAGTGGACCGTCAGACATGCCAGAGGCAAGCATCAATCAGGAATTTCTGCTGAACACCCCAGAAGACGTATACGGCGCTCTACGCAAAGTCGTGCTTCTGGAGACCCCTGTAACACTGCGCATTGATGGCGACGACACCGAATATAAATCGGCGATTACAGAAACCAGCTTAAAAGCCCGCAGTTTCTTTATGGATCGTGTCATTCCGATGCAAGGTAATGACCTGATCAGAAGCGGGAAACGCTTCTCTGTCGAGTGCGATACTCAGGGCGTGCGTATTGAGTTCCGTATGACGGGTCGTCTTCGTTATCAACCTGAACAGGAACAATACCGGGCCGAATTTCCTGAAGAAGTTCTATATCTTCAGCGTCGCACTGCCTACCGCGTTATGGTGCCGCCTGCTCACCAGATTCTTGTAACGCTACGTTTTGAGGACGACGATGAAGACAGCGATGGCCTCACTGGACGCCTCATGGATTTGTCATCCAGTGGCTTTAAAGCCAAGTTCAAAGGCGACATCACTGAAATGCTGCACGACCACAAAGATATCCCCATGGCACGGGTGCGCTTTAACCGCGATAACTCAATGGATTGCAGCCTGGAAGCGCGCCACATTCAACTGAGTGACAACGGTAATACCCAGTGCGGATTTTCGTTCACCACGATCTCACCTCAAGGCCAGCGCTTTATTGACCGGCTGATCACCGAGTTTCAGTGGGAAGAACGTCGCCTGAAAGAACAACAGAAAAACGAATTAGATAACATCTGAATGCGCAGCCCCTGCCGGGGCTGACAATTGTGACAGCAGCCGTTAGAATCGCCCCAGCCTTCACTCCCTATAGCTCAACAGGATAGAGCATCCGCCTCCTAAGCGGACGATCGGGGTTCGAGTCCCTGTGGGGAGGCCATCTTTTCACACTATAAATCAATAACCTAGCGTAAACGATGTTGGCTGTTTGCAATGTATTTCTAAATTGCGGCACCACAGGATGGCAAAAACTACGAACATCACCAAAGAGAAAGCCAAGCGTGGTATGTCTCAAGAAGATACAAATGCCTCGGCTCGTATTATTCGTGCTCGTTTATCTAAAGCTGGTGAAGGGTTCAAAGAGCCTCCTGAAATAAGCTCTGGCGACCCGGAAGGACGCCGAAAGAAAAAGACGCAAAAACAGAAAGCAAGGAAAGCTCGCAAGACAATAAGGCTCTGCTGAAAAAGTTGTTCTCTGTAGTACCATGATCTGGTAACCGGTTAGATTGATGGACAAACGATGACCTATACCCGCCCATGGCTGAGCTACGTGCAACAACTGCAGCAACTCAAAGACCGCGGCATGCAGGTTTCTGACGACGCTGCGGCTCTCAAGGCCCTTGAGCAATTTGGTTACTATCGGTTGAGTGCGTACTGGTATCCCTTCAGGCAAAAGATTTTTGACGCTAAAGGACGAGTATCAGGTGTCACAGATGATTTCATTCCCAATACTGAACTGAAAGACTCGGTACAACTTTATCTATTCGATAAGAAACTCAGATTGCTTCTACTCGATGCTCTGGAGCGCATTGAAATCGCGTTGCGAGTAGATGTCGCGCATCTGTTGGGCAGACTAGATACCTTTGCACACACCAAACAAGACAAGTTGCACAGATCATTCGCCAATAAAGCCAAGGGCAGTGGCAAGCCAACTGCATTCAATGCCTGGAATCAGAAGCGTATTTACGTTGAAGCACGCTCTAAAGAAGACTTCGTCGAACATTATAAGGCGCACCATGGTCCAGACTTGCCTATCTGGGTTGCTGTTGAAACCTGGGACTTTGGCGCGCTATCGCAGCTCTTCGCGATGATGAAAGTGAAACACCAAACTCAGATTGCACGAAAGTATGGCGTACCTGACTGGGAAGCCTTCCAGAGCTGGCTACGTTCTTTAAACTATTTGAGAAATATCTGCGCACACCATAGCCGGTTATGGAATCGGAACATTATCGACCAGCCCTCTTTACCCGGTTCAGGAGCACTCTTGTGGCTGGACCAACTACGTTCAAGTGGCCTGACAGACGACGAACTCAAATCCCGCCCTTTCCTGTTAGTCGCTATATGTCGCCACATGGTATTGCAACTGAATCCGTCGAGTGAATGGCACAATCGCGTGAGAAAACATCTGGATGAGTTCCCTAGCGTTGCTTCCGATTACAAGATTAGTATCGAAGCAATGGGGGCTCCGAGCAGCTGGCACACATGGTGGTAGGTTTTCATCAGGCAATAAAAAACCCCCGCGTATGACATCCTACCGAAGTAAGAGCAAAGAGGCGGGGGCCGTGTTAAAAACAACTCTATGTCGATGAGTCGGTCACGTCAAGATAGAATTACTCATCCTTACTACTTTTTAGTAACTTCTACTAATGTCCGGTAGTGTCATGTCGACCATCTAGCAACGGATGTTTCGGGGTAACTTCCGGGGTAACTAATTTGAAGAAAAATAAAATATCATTAATTTTCAATCAGTTAAAAGTAATGTTCGGCCTCCTGTGGGGAGGCCATTACTGAATATCACTGTTTCACCTCTCACTCCTCGCCGGGAATACTAAAGATACGATAAGCTCCGCGTTCTGGAACGTCAGGTTCAAGGACTTTAAGGCACTCATTCATGCAACTCAGCGAAGCTCAACAAACCAATAATATCTGGCGCCTGACCATTGCTCAGGCGCTGGCTGGTGCAAACTCGGTTGTGATTTTTGCCACCAGCGCGGTCATTGGTCATCAGCTGTCGCCAGCCCCGGCTCTGGCGACACTTCCGATTTCTCTGTTTGTGGTGGGTCTGGCTATTTGCACTCTCCCCTCAGGCCTGATTGCGCAGCGGTTCGGGCGCCTTGCTGCTTTCCAGGCAGGAACAGCCATGGGCATACTGTCAGGGTTGTCGGCGATGGCCGCCATGATCTACGGCTCATTCACTCTCCTCTGCCTGTCGACTGTTTTTGGCGGCGCCTATGCTGCGGTGGTTCTTTCATTTCGCTTCGCCGCTGCGGATGGTGTAGCACCCGAAAGGCAACCCAGAGCACTGTCTATGGTGATGGCGGGTGGAATCGCCGCCGGTGTCGTTGGACCACAACTGATTACACACACAATGAACCTTTCTCTGCCCGGATTAGACACCCCACCCTTTGCGGCGTCGTTCCTGATTCAGGCGCTGGCTGCTGCGCTCGCTGGTGTGGTGCTGTCGGGCGTTAAGTTACCTCGGCTGAGCGTTGAAGAAGTTGCCGGCGGGCGTTCACTGGGTGACATTGTTCGACAACCGCTTTTTCTACCTGCCGTTGTGTGTGGTGCTGTCTCTTACCTGGTGATGAACTTTCTGATGACAGCGGCTCCACTTGCGATGCATTTTCATGGGCACTCTCAGGCTGACGCGAACCTCGGGATTCAGTGGCATGTGATCGCCATGTACGGGCCCAGCTTTTTTACTGGGCACCTGATTGCGCGTTTTGGAGCCATCCGTATTTCAGCAATCGGGTTGGCGCTTACTGCCATTGCAGCCGGAGTTTCTCTCCATGGTGTGGACGTATTTCACTTCTGGTCGATGTTGATTGTGTTGGGCGTAGGTTGGAATTTCGGCTTTCTGGGTGCGTCTGCCCTGATTTTGCAGTGTCATCGGCCAGAAGAGAAAAACCGGGTGCAGTCGCTGAATGATTTTGTCGTTTTCTCGCTGATGGCCATGGGCTCTTTTGCTTCTGGTGGCATTCTCAGTTACTGGGGTTGGGACACCGTACTCTGGGTGTCGTTTGTTCCTGTCATTGTTGCCTCTGTCATTATGCTGCTATTACAACGTAACCGATCAGCCGCGGTGTCGAGGGCTGATAATGGCGAGTAATCAATTATTACTATCACATTGATACATTTAATATAATTTTAATATCAACCTATCGCGCTACTCTGTATCTTAGTAATCACAAGCAACGCTAATAACGATAGCAATTGATGAGGTGCGACGATGGACAACAACTCTGCGGGCAAATGCCCGGTTATGCACGGCAGTGTCACCCAACACGGAAATTCGAACACAGACTGGTGGCCGAATAATCTGAACCTCGACATCCTGCATCAGCACGATACCAAGACGAATCCACTCGGCGAAGATTTCAATTACGCCGAAGAATTCAAAAAAATTGATCTTGAAGCTCTGAAAAACGACGTTAAAGCCCTTCTTACTGACAGCCAGGAGTGGTGGCCTGCTGACTGGGGGCACTATGGTGGCCTGATGATTCGTATGGCCTGGCACGCAGCCGGTTCATACCGCTTGGCAGACGGTCGCGGTGGTGCAAACACTGGCAATCAACGCTTTGCGCCGCTGAACAGCTGGCCAGATAACGCAAACCTCGATAAAGCTCGTCGCCTGCTTTGGCCAATTAAGAAGAAGTACGGCAATAAGCTGTCCTGGGCTGACCTGATGATTCTGGCTGGTAACATGGCGTATGAATCTTTTGGTCTGAAAACCTTTGGTTTTGCCGGTGGCCGTGAGGATATCTGGCATCCAGAAAAAGACACTTACTGGGGCTCAGAGAAGGAGTGGCTGGCGCCGAGTGATAACGACAACAGTCGTTATTCCGATGACCACGAAATGGAAAATCCACTCGCAGCAGTAATGATGGGTCTGATCTATGTGAACCCGGAAGGCCGCGACGGCAAGCCTGATCCACTCAAGTCGGCAGCTGATGTACGCGATACTTTCAAGCGTATGGCGATGAACGACGAGGAAACCGTCGCCCTGACCGCTGGCGGCCATACCGTGGGTAAATGCCACGGCAACGCCAACCCTGACGACCTTGGCCCTGAGCCTGAAGCCGCGGATGTGGATGAGCAAGGCCTGGGCTGGAACAACAAGAAAGGCCGTGGCATTGGCCGTGACACCCTGACCGGTGGCCCTGAAGGCGCCTGGACAACCAACCCGACTCAGTGGGACATGGGCTACTTCGACATGCTGCTGAATCACGAATGGGAGCTGACCAAGAGCCCAGCAGGTGCATGGCAGTGGAAACCGATCGATATCAAAGAAGAAGATATGCCGGTGGACGTTGAAGACCCGAGCATCCGTACCATGCCGATGATGACTGATGCGGACATGGCGATGAAGGTCGATCCGGAATACCGCAAGATTTGCGAGCGCTTCCACAAAGACCCTGAGTATTTCTCAGATGTCTTTGCCCGAGCCTGGTTTAAGCTGACGCACCGCGATATGGGTCCGAAGAGTCGTTATATCGGCGCAGACGTACCGGCTGAAGATCTGATCTGGCAGGACCCGATTCCTGAGGTGGATTACACCCTGACGGATGATGAAGTTGCAGACCTGAAGGCACAGATTCTGGATTCTGACCTGACTGTTGCCGAACTGGTGGCAACCGCGTGGGACAGCGCTCGTACGTTCCGTGGTTCTGACTTCCGTGGCGGTGCCAACGGCGCGCGTATCCGCTTAGCGCCGCAGAAAGACTGGGAGGGGAACGAGCCTGAGCGTCTGCAGAAGGTGCTCGCTGTTCTTGAAGGTATCCGTGCTGGCTTCAGCAAGCCTGTCAGCATCGCCGATATGATTGTACTCGGTGGTACCGCGGGTGTTGAGAAAGCAGCGAAAGACGCTGGCGTCGATGTGACTGTACCATTCGCACCGGGTCGCGGTGACGCAACGGATGAACAGACGGATGCTGAATCGTTCGATGTGCTTGAACCCCTTGCTGATGGTTTCCGTAACTATGCCAAGAAAGAGTATGTGGTTTCGCCTGAAGAGATGCTGCTCGACCGCGCACAGCTCATGGGGCTGACTGCGCCGGAGATGACGGTTCTGATCGGCGGCATGCGCGTACTGGGTACCAATTTTGGTGACAGCCAGCACGGCGTATTTACCGATAACGTTGGCGCATTGAGCAACGACTTCTTCGTGAATCTGACGGATATGGCGTACCAATGGAAACCAGCGAGCAAAAGCCACTACAACATCGTTGATCGCAAGAGCGGTGAAACCAAGTGGACAGCGACGCGTGTCGACCTGGTGTTTGGCTCTAACTCGATCCTGCGTTCATACGCTGAGGTGTATGCGCAGGATGACAGCAAAGAGAAGTTCGTTAACGACTTCGTGAAGGCCTTTGTGAAGGTAATGAATGCGGATCGCTTTGATCTGAAATAGTAACCTTGTTGGTCTTCTGGCCCGTATCAGCGCCGGTCACAGCGGCGCCCGATGCGGGCTTCTTTCGTTTTACAGGCATAGAACTCTGTTGATAATCCGGGCAGTTTCTGTACTATCGGGCTTAATAATAATTATCAGAAACGGGCGCTGATGCGCTGCGATTACGGAAAATACTATGCCCTCGTTCAAGTCTGCTGTTCTGGCTGCGGCCGTTGCCCTTCCAACTCTGTCATTCGCCGATTCGGCAATTAACTACGATTTCGTTCAGGCTAGTTTTGCGAAGAGTAAGCTGGATTCTCCATCGTCAGGTGAACCAAATAACACGACAGCAACCATCTTTGAATTGCAGAAAGACCTGGGTTATCAGGTCGTCGCCAGTGTTTCTGCCGGCTTTGTCGAGCTGAAAGACCGTTATGAGACCGACGACTCCAGATACAGTGCAGATATCGACCAGCGTACTTTGCGCATCGCGATCGATCGTTATTTTCAGATCTCCCCAACCCTGCACATCGTTCCGGGCTTATCGTACAGTGAAACCAAATCTGACGTTGAGACCAAATACCAACGTACTGATGTGAATTTCTTTTTCGAAGAATCCTCAGTGACCTACACAGACAGCTCGGCGTTTAATCTTGAAACCCGATACCGCTTATCTGAATATTCACCGCTGGAGTTATCCGGGACCGTATCTTATGCAACAGGTGAGGAAGAGGATTCAATCATCGTTGACCTGTCAGCCGAGCTGAATATTTCAGATATTATTTCTGGTCGTTTCTCTTATCAGAAAGATATTGAAAATTCTGCTCCGGCCTACATTTACGGTATTCGCGTTTACTTCTGAGTATCGCCTGCACAGGATGTCACTCAGCGATATGTCGAACATTCCTGAGTGTCATCACAAATAGAAAGACGATTATTGTCCCGCTCGTAGGTTCCGGTGTGATCATAAGCATTACACCCCGGATCAGCATCCGAACTTCCTACCCTGTAGCTACATTGGCTAAGCACGTAAGAGCCTGATATTTCATCACCGAGAAAAGTCAGACGACAGTCACAGCGAGAACCATCTTCCTCCTCAAGGTAGTACGCGAGGTTGGTATTTAAAGCTCCGCCAGTCAGGTCGAGAAGAAAGCCACTACCGGTTTCTGTCCATTCGCGGAACAAACCGGCATCAGTTTCATCATCATCGCCGCTGATCAACGCTGTTGTTGGAGAGCCACCGCCACACGCGAACAGGGCTGAGGATAAGAGAAGCACGAAGAAAGGTTTCATGTAACGTCCTTGTTGTTTACTTTGTTTGCTTCAGGGAGCGCAATTCCGCTCGCACTCCCATAGGGTTATTCTGTTTCAGTAATACAGGAAGATGCCTGTACCAAAGGCACGATAATCAGAATCCAGATAGGTCGTCATATCAAGATAGGCCTCTATCGTGCCTACCAGGCGTGCACTCACCCGCCCGCGGAAATATGCATCGTTAGTATCTTCGGTCAGGATAACTCCCAACAGAGGCTGAATATCGAGACTGTTGTAATCGTCGATAAACCAACGTACGCCAACCGACAGATCTGCAAAAGGCTCTGAGCCCTTTTCATCAATGACTGTGGTTTCAATTTCATCTTCGAGTTTCAGGCGGCTGTAGGTGTCATAAAACGCATAACCCACTTTTGCCGTTCCAACCGCATCTGCTTTCGCTGTGATCGGCAGGTGAGCACCAAGGCTGACACCAATATCGATCGAATCACGCTCATAAAAGTACGAGTTACCCGAGGTCATCAATTCATCATCGGTAAACTCGCTGGTACCGAACGCCTGATAGATAAGACCTTGCTTCAGCTCTTCTGAATAAATCGCTGTGACACGGTGACCTTCCAGCTCTTCGCTGAAGCCGTCGACGCCAATCCGTTGGTAATCATAGGTAAGACCCAGATAATCGTAGTTAAATGGTTCAGCGGCGGTTGCTGCCATTGCCATTGTCATTCCTAACAAGGCACTGACTGATGCAGTTAATGGTCTCATTCTTGAGCCTCTCACAGGTTATTAACTACCCAGGAGTTGTGGTGAATGCCGCCTCTGCGGGCAGCTTCGGCAAGATTACATTGGCTGGTTTTAAGCTGCAAACCTAAGTCTCACTATATTGATCTGAACCCGTAAGCAGGAAGCATCAAGTGCGCTGTTGCGCCTGCTCCAGAAACGCTTTAAGCCCGCCCAGAACAAATACTCTGGCCGCATCATAGGTTTCAGAAAACGCTGAACTCTGAACCTCCCCCCGTGTCATGCTGTTCACTCTGAAATTATCAGCAAACACACTAAGGTAAGTTGCCAGAATAAACTGCCAATGCCGCAGTAAGTCTGAAAACGGGATACCTGGATACAGAGTATGCAAAGCCATCAAAAACTTCTGCGTGATCGGGTTGTAGAATTCAACGACGCTCAACAGTACTGGCGATCGTGAACCAATCATCTGATTGACCAATCTGAGGTAATTACGCCAACCCTCACCGCGCTCGCTGACTTCCAGCAAAGGGTCAAAGAAAGCTGAAATGATCTCTGCAGCCTGTTTTTCTCGGGGCTTGGCATCATCAATCGCGGCCAGACGCTCTTCACGCAGCGCATTAACGACCTCAGCCCGGCGCTTGATGACCTCATAAAAAAGCTTTTCTTTGCCGCCGAACAGATCATTGACCGCTGCCAAACGCACTTTGGCCAACCCGGTAATGTCCCGCACGCTGACAGCATGGAAACCGTATGAAGCAAACAAAGCTTCGGCGGCATCCAGCAGGCCATCCGCCCTGGCCTGCTGTTTAGGGGTCAATTCAGTCATTCATTCTCCAGCACCTTGGAACAACCGTTCCAGTAATGTTAGTATGAACCGGAACATTTGTTCCAAAAACCCTGAAAATAGCAAACAACAGATTATTAATCACCCACTTTTCGCTACCGACAGGAGTGCCTGCATGAACCGTCTTGATGTGTCTTATCAATCTGGTGATGATCACTGCGCCGCATGGTTATATCTTCCGGACTCAGATCATCCAGCTCCCGTTGTTGTTATGGCACATGGTCTCGGCGCTGTTCGTTCTATGCGCCTGGATGCATTTGCCGAACGTTACTGCGACGCCGGTTATGCCTGCCTTGTGTTTGACTATCGTCACTTCGGTGATAGCAGCGGAGAACCGCGCCAGCTTTTAAGCGTAACAAAGCAGCTGGAAGACTGGGCAGCTGCAGTGAAGTTCGCCGCAAATGATCAACGCGTGGATGGCAGCCGGATAATTATCTGGGGCAGCTCATTCAGTGGTGGTCACGTACTTAAGACAGCAGCCAATGTTTCTGGGGTTGCTGGTGTTATGTCTCAGTGCCCTTTTACTAACGGTATTGCTTCTTCAATGGCGCTCCACCCTCTGAGCCTGATGAAGGTATCACTGGCGGCAACCGCTGACCTTCTGTCTATGCCCTTCAGAAATGCACCCGTGATGGTCGATCTTGCCGGATCACCCGGCGACGCTGCACTGATGACCGCGCACGATGTTATGGAGGGATACAACGGCATTAAGCCAGAAGGTTCAGATATTCCTGGCTATGTTGCTGCTCGCTTTGGCTTTGAAATTACCCGCTATTTCCCTGGGCGTTCAGCTTCGCAAGTAACTGCACCAACGCTTCTTATTGCTTGCCTGAGAGATACCGTGGCGCCAGTCAAACCCACGTTAAAATACGCAAAATCGTTGAAGAATGGCTCGCTCGTTGAGTTGGATACCGGACATTTTGATATTTATCGCGGTGAATGGTTTGAGAAAGTAGTTTCCATTCAGATCGACTGGCTGGGTAAAAATTTCCCTTTATAAGAAATGTGCAGAGAGCGATGAAATATGATGAATTAATTCCAGACGATGGTTGGCAACTACCTCCGGAGCGTCGTGTTCCTTCTGTTGCGGAGGGTGACATGAGTTTCTTTAAACGCGTTCTTCTCTGGGGAATCGAGCGCTTCGGAAAACTCAATGCAGCCAATCTGTGGTTATTAATGATGCACAACATGCGACTGCTGCGCGGCATGCTGTTCTTCGCCTCCAAGCTGATGCCATTCGGGAAACTGGATCGACGCGATACTGAATTGGCTATTCTGCGCATCGCCTGGTTGTGTCGCTCACGCTATGAGTGGGGCCAACATGTCGATATTGGCCTACGTGCAGGCCTGACAAAAGACGAGATTCGCCGTATCCCTGAAGGCGCAGACGCCCATGGCTGGAGTGAACGCCAGTCACTGATTTTGCGTGCATGCGACGGCATGGTCGGTAATAACCTCGTCGACGAACAGACCATGCCTGGTCTGAAAAAACACTACAACCATGCGCTCATGATCGAGCTACTGATGTTAATCGGCTGGTACCAGGGGCTCGCTGGTGTTTTGAACAGCAGCGGTATTCCCCTGGATTCATCCTTAGAAGATGTTCTTACCAGATTACGCAGTTAATCAATGTCTTCCAGGCCGGCAGGTTCATAGTGCTCAGTAACACCAGAAGCTGTCGATCGCTCCCAGGTTTGCAGATAGGCTTCTGCAGATGTCATGACGGCTTCGTACGTTCGGGCCGGTGCCTGCTGGCGTAAGTCTTCAATGAAGTCCGCCAGCATTCCGTAGTGGGCCATGCCGTCCTGATTAAAATCGAACGTTCGGTTACCTGAGGTCTGCCGGTTAAATTCGATACCAAACTCTGAAATAAATGGATAATTTAACGGATTCGTTGCCACATCAGCTCGTGGACCCGGCTGACCTCCGAGGCCGCTCATGTCCGTACCGATACCCACACCGTTCAGGTATTGGGTGTCGGCAAGAATATCCAGATAACGATCCACCCGACGGACCATGTCTGTGGCATCACTGTTATAAGGTGCCACAAATCCACCCGCTTCTATTAAGCGCTGGGTATTACGATGCACCGCTCCACCAGGTGCGTTAAGCATCCAACTGTGAGTCGACAGTACACCGCTGTACCCTCGGGCCTCTGCTATATCCATGACCGCGGTGGCTGTCGCGTCACTCATATGATCCAGCTCGACCATCATCTTCAGATCAATCATGCGATTAACCAGATAGCTTCCTAATGGGCTCAGACCGTGTTGATTGCAATGCGGACGCGATTCGTCATAGTCGGGATTCAGGTGTACGACATCGAGAATTTCCCGTATCACCGGAATATCACCAATCAAAGGGAACCCGGATGTCATTGGCTTACCGTGGGTATGCGGGGCACATTCTTCTGTCTCAAAGAAGCGTCCGGAAGACAACAAATGGCCAATATTAATAAAACCACTTTCTACGACTGAACCTGCAAGCTGGTTATCGAATTTATGCGTCGGATAAAGAGAGCGCACGCCCAGGTCATAGACCTCCTGCAGTTGCGATTCTATCGTCTCGCGCGTGCAGTAATCGTTGAGCCCGCAATTAAATGTTTCTGAAGCCTCAATGCCGAGCACGACGGCCATACGCCCGGCGGCAATAGTCTCACGCGCTTCCTGAGGAGTGGTCACAATGTGGAAGAACCCCTTACCTGGGCCTCCCGCCTGAGCGTCGACGTACTCTTCAAGCTCACGCAGTCGTTGTGCTTGCAGACGAATCGAGTCCATCACATTGCAGCTGTTCGGGTTGATCCAGGAGGCAGGGTTTATTCTGCTCTGAGCCCAGCAAAGCACTTCATTTTCTACCAGATTGGTGACCATGATGCGCAACCCTGAAAGGTAAGCACGCTCCATCCATTTATAGTAATAACCCGAGTGGCTCATCTGCTGGTGATTTGGCCACCATGGAAAATCGGGCCACCCACGGGTGTCATAGCGGTTGTTGATATCGTTGAATGTATAAAGGTTACCAATCAGATCGAGCGAGCCGTCTTTTCCGTGAAGGTGCGACGAATCCTTAAGTGCTTCTTCAACGCCAAACCGGTGGAAAGGCTCACCGGCCATAAATTTACCGCCCATAAACTCATACGACGAAATATGTGTGTGGGCATCAATATAGCCACGAACAGGTAAATCGACGTCGCCTTTTAACGCATCACGATTTCCGTGAGCATTCACTGTGACTTCAGGGAACTGGCTGCACCCGTCCAACTCAACAAAGTTCAGGGCTGTTTCTTTATTGAGAGAGAATACGTCGAGGGTGCTGGTGAAGTAGAGTTCGCCATTTCGAATGCGATGAGCTAACTGAAAACCAGTTTGTGCGTTGTGAAGTGTATAACCATCACCATCACGCTCCAATTTCCATTCTGCGCGGTTATTCGCTGTCTCCGTCGCTCTCACTATCGCCGTCGTGCTCGCACCAAGATAGCTGCTGGAAGCATCGCGCAATAAGAAGTGCTGGTGCTGGCTGGGTTTCAGATAGAAGCGACTGGCGCTGGCAGATGAATCTCCAGAAAACGAGTAGGACGGGAATCCGTCTGCCCATCCCGGATTCTCTTCAAAGCGCAGCCAATGACCAGTCCCTGGAGACTGGATGCCGAGACATCGCTGCGCCAGACTCGCCACACTACCTTGATAAGGCTCGGCGAGTTCAAGAGCAGGAGGAGACGACATTGCAATTGCATTGACGGACGACAGCAGAAAACTCACTGCGACCCATGAGCGAAACCCAGACATAGCATCACCTTTATTATTCTTATTTTTTTTAAATTTTAGTTTTGTAGCTTCAACCTACGTGTATTACGAAGGGCGGCCAAGGAGTAAATTCGGTTCGGCCCGAAAAGAACCAAGTCAGGCCTACTGGAACCATCGTTCATCTGGCGGTAGAGTAGCGACTGACTTTTTACTCTGATTCCCGGGCCACTCTGATGAATTCAAGATTGTTTCTTCGACTGACGACAACTGCGCTGTTCGCTACTTTTCTTGCATCCTGCGCAACCTTAAAAGGGATCGTCGATGTTAAAAAACCCACCGCTGAAGTTGCAGGCGTTTCTCTCGGCAGCCTGTCACTGGAACAAGCGACGCTGTTAGTGGACGTTGCTGTCAGCAACCCGAACGGATTTGCCCTGGATGCAGCGGGCTTTGATCTTGATCTGGGGGTCGCTGGATCTCCTCTTGCCTCAGTTAATCAACCAGACGCTACGGTAACCGTACCCGCCAATGGCACGGAGTCGGTTCAGCTTCCTGTTACGCTTAAATTTACTGACCTAGCCAACGCGATTGGTGGACTGAGCGGTAAAAACGCGGTCGATTACACAGTTGATGGCAATGTGCTTATGGATATTCCGGTCATGGGCAATATCAGCATCCCGGTAGACTTCAAGGGCACCTTACCCATCCCTCAATTGCCACAGATCAGCTTCAGCGATATCAGTCTTTCGGATGTCAGCTGGAGCGGTGCCAAGCTGATGCTGAGTCTCGATGTCGAGAACCCGAATGCTTTCGGGCTGGATCTGAAGTCTCTGGCTTATAACCTTCAGGCTGAAGGAAAATCACTGGGGAAAGGCACATTGAACAGCGTTAAGCTCGAGCAAGGTCAGTCACAGAAAATCGATATCCCACTGGAAGTCAGCCTGACCAATCTGGGAATCAGCCTCTTCCGGATGCTCTCTGGTGGTGAGGCAGTAAAGGTGGGGATCGACGGTAGCGCCGACGTCGCGCCTGACATTGGTCTCTGGAAACCTGAACCACTGCAGTTCAAAGCGGAGCGCACCCTGAATCCATAAGGCCTGAATCCCGCGCGCTTCAGACTGGGTAAAAGGGGTAATCCTGGCGGAATCGCTCCATCGAGAAGAGCTCGTCAAGCTGTTCAGACAGCCGACGGCTCTTACGGCCGTCCAATCCCAGGTATTTAAGTTCCGCCAGGCAATCCGGGCAGATACTGAGCGTTTTATCCGGGTCACGGGTACTGGCTTTGATGCTTTCGGCATCCCGAAGTCGATGCAGCTCATGACAGGCAGCGAGATGTATCTGCCCTTCTCCTTCCACCCAAACCCTCGAATTTTTCAGTGCCAGCGTACGATCCGGCAGTATACGTAACTGCCCCGGTAACGCGTTCAGTGAGCCCTTGGCCAGTTGATCGCGCTCGCCAAAGGTCAACTGATGCTCTGGGTCGAATTCGACAAAGTGTCCGTACCCATCTGCCCCCATACGGTGCTTAAGGGCATTAAACTCGGGTTCGTCCAGAAAGTTATATAGCTTCATGGCTGAACCCTATCGAGTATGGTGGCAATGCGGCCTTCGGCATCAGTGCGAACGCGAAACTCTACCCGCCGGGATGCCGAGCCCAACTCGCTTCCGGCGTCATCTCTCACCACTTTCGCTGATGACAACCCATTAGCGGTCAGGTGTGCCTTCAGCCAGCTTTTATCGTCAGCAACCGGTTTCAGGCCTAACACGTAGGCAAGCGTAGAGCGGGTCCGCTCTTGTGACAGGTTCATATTGAGAATGTAGGCTTCATCGTCTGAACGGGCGCCAAACCAGCCGCTGGAAGTATGCCCTTCTATGCGCACTTCAAGAATGTCGTCGCGATATTGTTCCTGAGTAATGATGCGTACATAACGGGGAAAAAAGTCGTCTAGAATGGCCTGAAATTCCGGTTTTAGCTCAGCCTCACCCTTATCGAACAGAACATCAGTATTATTAAAACGGAAGGCGAGGTCTTCATCGAGTTCTGCGCCCCACCTCGGCATATCATCAGCAAACTCGGTCTGAAGATCTTTATAAAGCTGGGTGCGCAGCTGGTCATACAGAATGGCAACATCACGGATTTTATCGCGCTCAGTTTCCACGTTAATCATAAAGACTACGGATACCAGCATGAACACCATCATCAAACCGGCCATTAAATCCGAAACGGCAACCCAGTGACCTTCGTGATCCTGAGAGTCATCAAGCTTTTGCGAGTCGTCGAGCATGGTCAGTCCTCAACCTGGCGGGCCATATTCACCAACTCTGTCAACTTGTCAGTGAGCGGACTGTAATCAGAGACAAATTTCTCAGACAGTGCCGTTAACTGAAGACCGAACGCACGCAGCGCTTTATTGAGCTCTTCCTCCATGCCGGTATCCAGCTGAGCGACCTGTCGCTCGAGGCGCTCGCCCAGTTTCTGCATGTGCTGCTGACTTTGTTGTTGCTGGCTAAGAAGCTGCTCCTGGCTCTCGACCATCACTTTATTCAGTTGCGAAGTCAGCTCTTTCTGTGTCTGGCTCAGCTCTTCTGTGGCCCAACGCTGCTGTGACTGAACTGCATCGGACATACCTTGAGTCAGAACTGACAGGCGTTCCTCCAATTTAGGCAGCCCCTCAGCAGCGTTGTTGACCATGTCGGCGAGGCTCCCCAATTGCGAATGAATATTCAAACGCTGTGTTTCGAGCCCCGTGAGCAATTCCTGCAATGATTCTGATATTCCGTTGAATGCGTTGGCATTGCGGACCATGTACTCAAATGCATTGCTGGCTTCTTTCATCAGTGCCGAAGATCGCTCCTGCTCTGAAATCAGCTCATCAAGCTGTGTCCGGTAGGTTTGTTGCCACTCGAGCATCGCCACGACAGACTCATTCAGCTGTTTGAAGTTTTCACCGTATTGCTCGTTGATCTTGGTGTTGAACTCATTCATTACTGTGCGAATGGCATCAACCAGCGCTTTCGCATTTGCGTCAGCCATCTTTTGTTGATACGTCGTTAATACGTCGATTAACTGGTCGAAGCGGCGCTGAGAAGCGCTATGCTGCTCAGCAAGTTCTGCTCTGAGGCTCTGCTCTGATCCATCATGAAGTTGCTTCACCAAAGCTTGCAGAGACAGATCGAGGTCATCCACGGTGGCGGCGCGATGTTGTGTTGACGCTCGCCTGCCCGCTTGCTCTACAGCGGCCCGTATTTTCAGAGTCAGTGCAGCAAAGAGACCAGCAATAGAGGTCCAGAAGGCCGTTTTGAGGCCATCCATCAGCCTGGGAACACTGCCCTGAATATCGGCGGTATCAAAATGCCACAGACCAAGCGCTACCCCAAGGAAGGTACCAAAGATACCAATACTGGTCAGAATCGCGGGCGCTACTTCGGCTGTCTTCGATGAGTACCGGAACAAGTGGAAGAAAATGCCAAGTGCAAGCACAGCGCCAATGAGTACCAGCGTCCATACCGAGAATTGTTCCAACACCATAATACGTAGCCTGACAGGTTATTTATTGCATCACACAGAGTCAGTTTAGTCGTTATTTACGCTTTCGCCGGGAAGCTCTTTCATGACACCTTTACCATCCTCCATCGGCATTTACGCCAAACCTCACGTAAAACAGCACAGGCTGGCCGGTGAATCAGCGAAATTATTGAAAACAAAGAAAAAATCCCTGCCTGTCTCAGCCTAAGAAATTTACATTTGGGGTTTGCGAAGCAGTGATTTTACTGGTTAGAATGCCAGCCTCACGCGCGAGTGAGTAACCGCCTCGCGCGCTGGAAGTATGAAAAAACAGAAATAATAACGGCCTTTGGGCCACCTTTTTGAGGTACTGATATGACTACGACAATCTGGAGCCTGCTCCTTGTTGGCGCACTGGTCGCTCTGACTTACAAGCGTAGCTCGCTGAAAGTTGCAGCCGGTGTTATGGCTGCTTTCACAGTAGCTGCTTTCGTTTTCGGCGCAGCAACTGCTGTTACCGTAATCTCTCTGATCGTTGCTGGCGCACTGGGCGTACTGAGCCTTGATGGTTTCCGTACCAACACTGTGACTAAGCCGATCTTCAACTTCTACAAGAAGATTCTGCCACAGATGTCCGACACCGAGCGCGAAGCTCTGGAAGCCGGTACTGTCTGGTGGGATGGTGAACTGTTCTCAGGTAAGCCTAACTGGCAGATGCTGCTGAACCACCCTAACCCGACTATTCCTAAAGAAGAACAGGACTTCCTGGACAACCAGGTTGCAACTCTGTGCTCTATGGTAGATGAGTGGGAAATCAGCCAGAACGGTGACCTCTCTAAGGAAATCTGGGACTACATCAAGAAAGAACGTTTCTTCTCGATGATCATTCCTAAAGAATACGGCGGTCTTGGTTTCTCTGCTCAGACTCAGTCTGCTGTTCTTCAGGCACTGACTGTCTCTGGTGCTACCTTCTCTACCGTGGGTGTTCCTAACTCTCTCGGCCCAGGTGAGCTGCTGCTTAAGTACGGTACTCAGGATCAGAAAGATCACTACCTGCCACGCCTGGCTGACGGTCGTGAGATCCCATGTTTCGGTCTGACTGGCCCACGTGCTGGTTCCGACGCTACTTCTCTGCCAGACGTTGGTGTTGTATGTAAAGGCACTTGGGAAGGCAAAGAAGTTCTGGGTCTGAAACTGAACTTTGAAAAGCGTTACATCACTCTGGCACCGGTTGCGACCGTTGTTGGTCTGGCGTTCCGCATGTTTGACCCAGAAGGTCTTCTGGGCGACAAGAAAGATGTTGGTATTACTGTAGCGCTGCTGCCACGCCACCTTGAAGGCATGGAAATCGGTAACCGTCACAAGCCTATCGGTTCTCCGTTCATGAACGGTCCGATCTTCGGTAAAGACGTATTCATTCCACTGGATTTCATCATCGGTGGTGCTGACATGGCTGGTCAGGGCTGGCGCATGCTGGTTGAGTGTCTGTCTGTTGGTCGTTGTATTACTCTGCCTAGCTCCGGTGCAGGCGGTGGTAAATACTCTATCGCGGCTACTGGTCCTTACTCACGTATCCGTCGTCAGTTCAATGTGCCGATTGCTAAGCTGGAAGGTGTTCAGGAGCGCATCGCGCGTATCGCTGGTAACACTTACACCGCTGGCGCTGCTGCACGCGTAACTGCGATCGCTATTGACGAAGGTCACAAGCCGTCTGTTCCTTCAGCGATTCTGAAGTACAACCTGACCGAAATCGCTCGTGCTGTTGCTAACGACACCATGGACGTTCACGGTGGTAAGGCGATTATTCGTGGTCCTAAGAACTACGTTGAGTCTGGTTACTCTTCGGTTCCTGTTGCGATCACGGTTGAAGGTGCAAACATCCTGACCCGTTCTATGATCACCTTTGGTCAGGGCGCGATCCGTTGTCATCCTTTCGTACTGCCAGAAATGGAAACTGCGAAAGCGAACGACCTGAAAGGCTTTGATAAGGCACTGTTTGGTCACTTCGGTTTCATCTTCTCTAACATGAGCCGTGCGCTGGTTCTGAACCTGACTAACGCTGCCTTCACTGGCGTGCCTGTGTCTGGTCCTACCAAGCAGTACTACAAGCAGCTGAACAAGTATGCTGCTTCTTTCGCTATCTGTGTCGACATCGCGATGTCTACTCTGGGTGGCGAACTGAAGTTCCGCGAACTGATCTCTGCGCGTCTGGCCGACATGGTTTCTAAGATGTACCTGGCTTCTATGGTTCTGAAACACTGGGCTGACCAGGGTTCGAACAAAGAAGACCTGCCACTGGTTCAGTACTCTATCGAGAAACTGTTCTTCGAATTCGAAGAAGCGCATGAAGCCTTCCTGCAGAACCTGCCAGCACGTCCTGCTGCGTGGATGCTGAAAGTTCTGACTATGCCTCTGGGCCGTCGTGCTAAAGCACCTAACGACAAGCTGGTTGCTAAAGTTGTCGACCTGGTTTCTTACCACACCGACACTCGTGAGCGTCTGATTCAGGGTGCTTACCGTGGCGAGAAGTACGGTACTGCTTACAGCAACGGTCTTCGTAACCCGCTTGCTGTATACGACAGCCTGCTGGACCGTGTTGAGAAAGCTGAAGGCATCTACAAGAAAGTTGGCGATGCAATCAAAGCTGGCAAGTACGACGAAGCGACTCTGTCTATTGAAGGCCGTATCAACGAAGGCGTTGAAATGGGCATCCTGACAGCCGATGAAGGCGAATTCATGATCGCGTTCGAGAAAGATGTTCTGGATATGGTTCACGTTGACCACTTCCCTCTGGAGCACTTCGGTACTGTTGCTGAAAACCACGACAAAGCAAAAAAGACCTCTAAAAAGAAGTCTGACGAAGCTACTGCTTAATTGCTGATGTCGTAAGAAAGAGCCCCGCACCGCGGGGCTTTTTTGTGCCCGCTTTTCGGGTATTATCAATACGGTCACTAAGGAGAGAGCAATGCTGATCAGTAATATGGAAGTCGTGCCAGGTAAACGTATTACCCAGCATTTAGGGATGGTTCAGGGCAGCACTGTCAGAGCCAAGCATGCCGGCCGGGATATTATGGCGGGCTTTAAGAATATCTTCGGTGGTGAGCTGAAGGGATACACCGAGCTCTTGAGCGAGTCCCGGGAAGAAGCCATAGAGCGCCTGAAACAACAAGCCGCCGCCTTGGGGGCTAATGCTGTTATTAACGTGCGATTTTCAACCTCATCCATTGCCGCCGGCGCTTCCGAAATTTTCGTGTACGGCACAGCAGTAACGGTAGAAGACCGGTGATCGAACTCATTGTATTCCTGGTCCTGCTGGCTCTGGGTTACGGCTTTGGGCGACTCTCTGAAAGCCGCCATTACCGCTCTATATTTCAGCGCGAACAGGCTCTCAGAAGCATCGCTGTGGTGCCAATCAAAATTCCACCCCCCGAATATCTGAGGCACAACTCGACTCTGGTCAGTGGTAGTGTCGTAATCTCGGTCGATTACTTCAAAACCGTAGTTGCCTCTTTGCGTAATATTTTCGGCGGCCGCGTTGGCGCCTATGAAAGCCTGCTCGACCGGGCACGCCGGGAAGCCATCCTGCGAATGCAGGAAGAAGCTCGCGAGCTGGGTGCCGAGACCATCTATAACGTGAAATACGAAACTTCACGCATTGGCGAAAATGCTGCAAAGGGCCTTGGCTCGGTTGAGGTGCTGGCCTACGGCACTGCATTAATCGCCTGTCCTGACTCTAAGTAGCTACCTGGCAGATTAATGAGCTTCCCGAAGGAAAACCCTCAACTACCGGAAGGGATCAATAACCAGCACGACAATCCCTTCGTCGATTTTGTCATTATGGCCGGCGCGCTGTTACTGGCGGTTGTTGCCATATCATTCCTGATTGGTTGGGGTGCAACTCGCATCGCCCCTGCCGTTCCTTTTGAGTGGGAACCCAATCTGTCTTTTGGGCCGTCCGACGTCAGCTCAGAGCAGGACCAGCGCATCGCGGAGTACCTTCAGCAACTTACTCGTGATCTGATTCCACACGACGCAGATATATCCGAAATAAACGTCCATTGGTTACCCGACATTGAAGCCGCGAATGCCTTTGCAACCTCTGGCGGTAACATTCATGTGACGCGAGGATTACTTGATGCTGTCAAAAGTGAAAATGGGCTGGCTATGGTGCTGGCACACGAATACGCCCATATCGAGTTGCGACACCCTGTGGTACTTATGCTGGAACAGATCGGCCACACATTGATTGCATTGGTTACAGGATTTGATAACTCGTCTGCGGGAGCGATTACGCAGCAGACCGGATTTATCAGCCTGATGGCATTCAGCCGCGATATGGAGCGCGCTGCGGATGAGAGAGCGGTGACGCTACTCAACGCCTACTACGGTCACTCCAGAGGCTCTGAGGAGCTATTTGAACATATTCTGCAGACAGATAAGGACGCAGCCCACCAATGGGGACTCTGGCAGTCTCACCCGGCAACCCAGGAACGCATCGAGTTTCTGGAATCGCAAAAAAAGGGCGAAGATACTCACGTATCGCTCCGCCCTCTTCCAGACTGGCTTGAAAAAGCCCTAAACAGGGAGCCCTGAACAGCGCATTTTCAAACCGATAAGCACCCGATCAGATTACTGATTATCGAGGAACCGCTCTGCGTCCAGTGCCGCCATACAGCCCGTGCCTGCTGAGGTGATTGCCTGGCGGTAGATATGATCAGAAACATCACCCGCAGCGAATACGCCTTCTACGCTGGTTTGTGTGGCGTTCCCATGCAGACCACTCTGAACGACGATATAGCCGTCTTTCATCTCCAGCTGACCTTCAAATATGCCGGTATTTGGCGAGTGACCGATGGCTACGAAGATGCCTTCGAGATCGAGTTCTTCAGTCTCGCCCGTTTCGCGATTTTTGATGCGCATGCCGGTAACGCCCATGTCGTCACCCAGCACTTCATCGAGCTCGCTGTTCCAGCGAATAGTCACGTTGCCGTTTTCCGCTTTATCAAGCAGCTTATCGGCCAGAATCTTCTCACTACGGAAGCTGTCACGACGGTGAACAACAACGACTTCGGAGGCAATGTTCGAGAGGTAAAGTGCCTCTTCAACGGCGGTGTTACCACCACCAATCACGGCGACACGCTTTTTGCGGTAGAAGAAACCGTCACAGGTGGCACACGCTGAAACGCCCTTCCCTTTAAACGCTTCTTCACTCTCAAGCCCAAGATATTTGGCACTTGCGCCTGTTGCGATGACCAACGAATCACAGGTGTATTCGCCGGAATCGCCTTTCAACCAGAACGGACGCTGATCAAGCTTTACTTCACTGATCTGATCAAACACAACTTCAGTGTCGAAACGCTCTGCGTGCGCTTTCATGCGTTCCATCAGCTCGGGGCCCTGTACGCCCTGAGCGTCGCCCGGCCAGTTGTCTACCTCGGTTGTCGTGGTGAGCTGTCCGCCCATCTGCATACCAGTGATAATGACCGGGTCGAGATTAGCGCGAGCCCCATACACCGCTGCTGTGTAGCCAGCAGGGCCAGAACCCAGGATTAACATCTTGATATGGCGGGGATCACTCATCCGCTGTCTCCGTGAAAAAGTAAAAAGGTAGGTAACTAAACTGGGGCCGAAGTATAAAGAATCAAGGGGAGTCGCGTAACCCCGCTTAATGCCTACAATCAAGCTGTCTAACATGGCATTACAACAAATAACAATGCTGGCTTACATTGCCTTTCCCCTTTTAAATCAATGGGATGCATCATCTTAAACTGAACAGTGGTTCAACTGTCAAATTCTGTTCGTTGTCGAAAATTTAGCCATGGGTCAGGATTACCCCACAAAGCAATAATCCGAAGGCCATGAAAATGAGTAAACAACAAGAAATAAAGCAGAAGTCGCGCCTTGGCACGCTACTCATGCACAAAGGACTCATCACCCGTCGCCAGCTAGATGAAGCACTGGATCTACAGAGCACCAGCAAACTGATGCTTGGTGAGATCATGGTCGAGAAAGGTTGGATTACAGAGAAGCAACTGGATAAAGCACTGAAAGGCCAGTCACGTTATCGTATGGTGGCAGCTGTTGGTGCGGTGCTCCTTGGGCCTGTTCAACCTTTTGTTGCCAGCGCAAATGCCTCAATCGACACATCCATTGAGACTGAACAGTACGAAGCGAAGCGCATCGCTGGTTTCGGCAACATGACGCCTATGTCTGAAGGGGATATGGCAGAGATCACCGGTCAGGGTATCAGTGAGAACGTCGCCTACCTGCAAGACGTCCTTAATGGCGACTCTGACGGGGCTGACGCCCCTGAAACAGCCACAATGACCGCACTGCAGAGCATCTTTCCCGGTCTTAACATGCTGACAGACTACGAGATCAGCGATGTTGAGTACTATGGGGACGGCCCATCTGTGACCCTTCATGAAGATGGATCAATCGAAATGCAGGGCCCAAAACGCATCGGTGAGATTGCCTTTAAGGATGTCAATTTCAGGGGGGCCACAGGACCAGCTATGGGTGATCTTTCGATCAAGAACTTAAGCATGTCAGAGGGATCCACCATCACTCTGCGCACCCGCAACTAAACCTCGAACCGCCGGGCGCAAAAAGACCTAAACCGATTAGACTTTTTGCGCCTCTATTTTTCATAATCCCTCTCTAGTCCGGACAATTGAAGCCGCCACCCCCGCGTAATGTGAATTGAGTCACAATGACTGGTCATCCTCAGCCACTTTGATGTTTGATAGCTGAAAAGCTTCTCAGACACTAATAAGAATACCCGAGGAACCTATGGACGCTTTATCTAATGGACTGAAAACCTTCCGTATCGCCTCATTGGTCACAACCGTCGGCCTGAGTATTATGTCGACATCGGCTTTCGCAGAGTTTAAACGCCCCACTGATCCCGATTCGCTCGCGAAACGCGTCGGCATGACCGCTATCTACGACGAAGGCATGTCGGGAGTGGTAGCTCAGGGATTTCAGGATGACATTGATTACCTTATGGAGGTTGTCGACCAAACAGGTCCTACTGATCAGGCACCAGAAATCGCTCTGATGGCGGTTCTCCAAACAGCAATTCCATTTCTCCCAGCATTCAGCGGGTACACGATCACTGGTATTGAATATGACGACCCTGAAGCCGAGCGGGTTATTTTCAATGCTGATGCCACGGTCACTCTTATATTACCGGATCGTATCGGCGAAATTGCCTACCGGGACTTTAAGGCACGCGACAGCTCAGGTGCCGCGATGGGGGATATTATCTTTGACGATGTGCGCCTTCTGGAAAACTCAACGCTCAAGTTAATCGGGTCTGACTAACCCCTTGTCGAACGCAGCCAATATAGCGCACGTGCGCAGTCTGACGGAGAGACTGCGCCACTATCCCGGGCAGCCTTAATAGTGTCCAGACACAAAGCGCCCTTCCCTCTCTTCGCATCGATTTCCCCTGAACAAGGTCACACCTGACGTGGTCTGATAACTCCCCCCAAAACAATAAGAAGGGAGTCACCGCGTGAACACCAGTGGAAGAACATCAGGACTAACAACGCTCATTCGCCTCAGCGTCATCACATTGTGCACATCTACTGCTTACGCCGGACCAACGGTTCAGGAGCTGGAGCAGCGAACCGGGCTCGCGAGTCTCGCCGATGATAATATGCAGACCATTTCTGCTCAGGGCATCAATGAGGACAGCCAGTACCTTATCGAGCTGGGAAACAACAGTGGCCCGGACGAAGAAGGTGGCCTGAAAACGCTGATGGTGCTGTTCCAGGCGGGATTGCCATTACTCAACTTCGTTGGCGACTACGAGATCACTGGCGTAAGTTATGATGACCCTGATGGACCGCGCAGTATCGTCAATGACGATGGAACTATCAGCCTGGTTCTGCCCTCCAGCATCGACGAAATCGCCTATCGCAATATGAGTATTGGTAGCACCGGTACCGATATCATTGGCGACCTGTATTTCAGGAATATTTCGACCGTTCCCGACTCTACAGTAACACTGATTCCACGCCCCGAAACACCTTAAGCCAGAAGCAATTTAATCTTGATACGGACTGTATGAAAAGCAAAAAAAAACGGAAGCATCTGCTCCCGTTTTTCATAGTGCGATATTACGTCAATACGCTATCGCAAGCGGTACAAAGGCAACGATGATAAGTGCTGTCGCCATCGTAGCCAACGGCAACAGTATCTTCTCGTTCCTATACCAGAAGTTCTCGCCAACCACTTCTTCCTTGGACAAGCGGACTTCTTCTTCGCCGACCACCTGCCTGGTTAAGAGGTGGTTAAGAGCAACAGGCGGACTGAGATAACCCAGTTCGAAGGCCACCAGTGTCACCATCCAGAAGTGAACCGGATCGATTCCGCTTTCATAGGCGATACTCGCGATTGTAGCACTCACCAGAATAACTGCGCCGTACGGGTCCATAACCATACCGATAACGACCAGAATGGCGACCAGAAGAGCCATTGCCAGCCAGATAGAACTGAATTCGGTCGGTACCATGGACATTACTTCGGCACGCTCAATAACACCACCGATGCTGACAGACATCCCCATCAACATAAGCAGGGCACCAATGTGACCTGTCGTCTCTGTGGTCGCTTCACGGATAGTCTTCTCGATAGAGTCACGACCTTGCTTGAGATCATCGTAGCTCTCTTCAAGACGATGCCCGACGTAATCAATATTCAGATTCTCACGCTTCAGAACGTCTTTTTCCTGGTTAAGGCGTTCATAAATCAGAATCACCAACAGCAGCACCGGAAGAATAATAGGTGCTGAGAACTCATCGAGGTAAGCATTTAACAGAAGTGCATACACTACCAGAGTCACCGTAATCAGAATGACGTAAGGGATCAGCGGCTTAAGCGCTTCTTTGAATTCAGGCCATACGTTGCCATCCGGACGTTGGATAGCCACCGGCTCTTTACGCGTGAGCAGTGCATAGAAAGCAAACAGAACGGTAGTCAGGAAGAAAACCTTAACACCCCAGCCAAACAACTGGTCTGTCGTCACTTCGTTGTTCAATGCCGCAACGATAACAACCAGAAGGCATGGGCGCAGTACGACACCCAGAGAGCCTGACATGGCAGTCGCAGCCAGGGCCAGCTGACGTCGCGCTCCTGCACGGCGCAGTTCCATATAGATCAGACCACCAACAGCAATCACAAAAATACCAGAACCGCCAGTGTAAGCAGTTGGCACCGCTGCCAGGGCAACCACCGCAACAGCCAACATTTCTGGTGGCAGCTTAAGCGGGCGGAAGATATTGAATACTTTCTGAGCCATCTCAGTACGCTTAAGCAGCATACCGATCCAGACGTACAAACCAACATTCAGGAACAGCTGGGAAAGCTCCATCATCTGGTTGAGGTAAATACCAATGCCCGCCGGGTGATCCGCCAGAATAAAATAAGTACCCGAAATCAGACACATAGTGGCATACAGGGGTATCGCCAACTGAGCTTTCAGGAAGTTACCGCCTGGTTGCGCATCCTTCGGTATGACAATCATCTGATAGAGCGTCAATGCCAGCGGCGCGCCGAATCCAAAAATCCAGAGCCAGTGAAGCACGGCATGCTCGGTACTGACTTCAATCCCGGCAGAGAATGCAATGTTTTTGAAGCTGTAAACGGAATAAAACAGGATAGCGAAAGCAACGAACTGAGCGCCCGCAGCAACACGATAGTCCATCGCCGTTACCATAGGTCTCAGGGCGATATGGTGACGACGGAAAAGTGCAGTACCACCACAGATCAACACGAGAATCGCGAGCATGATGCGCTGAGTCGCCATGCCAAGTTCACCGAAGTTGGCAACACCCAACTCTACTGAACGAAAAATCTCAACCGCCGGAGTAATCCGGTCTTTTGTTGCATTGTACTGATCGTACTTAATCTCACACTGGGCCTGAGCGGCTTCCAGTGACTTCCGCATTACCGCAGGATCAACTGGCTCTGGTGCGAACAGGTCGAACTCATCCATTGGCTGGTTATTTCGTTCTTCGACGATTCTTGCCAGCTCAGTATCAATATCCATATTGAGGTTACAGGACGGCTCAACCGGATCATGCCGAAGCATAAAGTATCCTTCCCAGACACTCTCACCCAGTTGCAGTAATTGCGCATGCATCGTATGACTGGTATTCAGAATAATAACGAATACCAATACCAGGAATGCAGGAAGCGCAGCGAGCCATTCGTAAATCGTACGGTTGCCCGCACGTACGTGCTGCTCCATGAAAAACACCTCTTATATTATAAAAGAACCGAAGCCGGACGGCTTCGGTTCATCCCCCAATGTCCGCTCCCCGGAGGCAAGTGCCTGGGGAGACAAGACGTGTTACTTAGTCTTACTCAAGATTTTCTACACATTCCGCTGCAGAGCCATCCGCCTTACAACGCAGGTTTTTGAGAAGGCGGAGCATTTTGCCATCGTAAACACCTTCATCACGCAGTGTGATACGCACCTGACGCAGCATTTCGTTATATTCTTTTTGCTGCGCTTCAGGCAGATCTAACCAGTAGTGGTCTTCGATCTCGTCTGTGTGCTGCTTAATGCTTTTGATTGCCCGGTCAAACAGGCCCGCAACAAATTCTCGTGATTTCTGCGTGTATTCATCGTTGAACTGTTCGCGATGAAAGACCAGCTGAAAATCAAGGTAGGCCAGGTTGTAGCGCAGAATTGCGCCGTTTTCACCCAAGCCTTTGTACATTTCGAGTGGTTTGTATGCGATTGCTGGCGCGTAGGCAATATCAACGCTACCGTTGTTAAATTTGCCTGAGAAGTTTGCCGAATTTGACGGAACTACTGCCGCACCTACGTGATTGACCATTTTAATTGATGGCGCATCGTAATCCAGTGTCGCAATTTTCTTGCCCGACATCTCTTCGACCGTATCAATGCTACGGTCGTTAACAAACAGATAAACCGCACCCGCCGGAATGACACCGCCGACCGCATAACGTTCAGTCTGCATCAACTTAGCAGCCTTTGGGGTGGCCGTAGTCATAACAACCTGACGCATGATTTCATCCGTCGGCACTGCACCAATCGCCTCAATGGTAGAAGCAAATTTGCTGAACGGACGCGCTCTTGCCCCAGTCATGACCACACCGTCGCACTGCTCTGCCTTAAAGTCGTCAGAAGCAATTTTCTCATCGGTATAGGCGTGAAGTTTGATTTCATAACCTTCCGCGAGTGCAAACTCGCGGTAGTCTTTCATCAGACCAAACATTGGACCACTGTTACCCAGTGGGTCATAAATGCAAAGGTCACGTTGTTCAACGGCGCTTGCAAACGGCGCCAGGGTCATCGCAGCGATGGCCAATAATTTACGCATATCCAGTCCTTAATCTAACAAGTCGTCAATATCCATCACGGGAGCAGCACTTTCGTCCACATCATCCCAGAAAGTTCCGAATTCACCGACCGGCGTACGCGAGCCAGTCGCATCAGTCCACATACGATCAGAAACCGCACGGATCTGACGACTTGCTACAACATCAAGCAGGCGGTAATCGCGATGGCTAGGGTTAGTTTTAAGTGAGGCTGCGTGACGACGGATAGCTTCCTTCACACGATCCGTGTGACCACCACCATCAGCAACAAGAATTTCTACAGCATGTGCCAGACGAACACCGTTTTCGGTTGCTGTGCGGGATGCGGTTTCCAGCTCAACCCACGGGTCTGTAGCGCTTGTATCAGAGCTGTCAGGCATCAGGATCTTCAGGCCTGCAGACGCAGCTGCCGGAACACCCCAGTATTCTTCATTATCAAGGCACTGAAGACCACGAACAGCCTTCATTGCGATATCTTTCGGTACGTTTACGACACTCTGTGCCTTCAGGTCGTTCAGTACTGACTGCAGGCCAGCCAGGTTGCCCAGAGTCCAGTAAACACCTTCGTCGTGGTTAAGGCGCGGGCACTTTTCACCCGGCTCACCGAACTCATCGACCATGTGCTGATACGCACGGTACTGACGGGTCGCAGCGATAGCGTACTCGCGCTTCTCACGAATGCGCGCGTCTTTTGCTTCGTTAATATTCTGGTTTTTAAAGGCTCGGATGTACGCCAGACTTTCTTCAACTGCGGCTTCTTCAGCACAAGATCCCGCCATCATGTTCATCATGAGGTTAGCGAGGTCATCCGTTGATGTAACGCGGGTGAAGGCATTAATCAGAGGCTGAAGGCCTTGAGTGGTTGAACATGCAACGCCTACATCATCAATTGTCATCGTGTATGGCGTTACATGACGATCGGTCAGGTCGTAAACAACCCAGCCCATTTGCATGTAAATAATGCTACAACCAGACAGCGTGAACAGAGTCATTGCTGTAATTAGAACGCGAGAGAGAAACGACATGACGCCCCCATCAGAATCAATGTTGTTGTTATTATTCTCCGGGCATAGAGAACCCGGAAGGTTCGTAGCCCAGAGAATATCTGGTTTACGCTACGAATACCAATGTAAACCAACCAAATTGCCTTCCCGACGTAAGCTATTGGAAAAGTTGCGCCTCATAAAGGTTAATTGGTGCCAAGCGGCTTTTTGGCACCCACCCGCGTCTGTGACATTTTTTTACAGAAATTCGCAATAAAAAAACTTTTCAGAACCCCTGTGGTTATAAAATTCCACAAAAATTAGTCATTAATCGCCACCCAATAAGGTCGTAAAACGCCATTTACATGGATTAACACCTCCACTATCTGGCACAGTTGCACTCCGTAAAAGTGACGATTACATACACAGATAAACAATTGTCTATTTTTAGTTTCCAGACCAAAGCAATGCGGACAAAGTCACACCCTTACACTCGGTAGTTGCAAATCCTGATCAGGTCGTCATATTGATAAAACAGACGACAGGATTGGAGGGAGTCTCTCTGAACGATCTCCTGACACGGCTGGCCCTGACAGCCGTAGCACACAGCATGATCACTGACTGCACACCGCAGACGCTGGGTACAGGCCGCATCGTCACTCCCCCTACCGCTCTTCAAATACCCCCCTCGGAAGACATACGTACCGAACTTAAGACGGCTGAGCCTAAAGGCTTTACCGGCGGGTTTCTGTACCTCTGTGCTCCGCTCTATGACGCAATCAGGAGACTGACTCTATGGCCGCGCGTAAATCCGATACCAAACTGTACGTTATCGACACCAATGTTCTGATTCATGATCCAGCAGCGATCCTGAACTTCGAAGAACATCAGGTCGTTATCCCCATGACAGTTCTGGAGGAGCTGGACAAACTTAAGATGGGAAAGGCATCCATCGCGACCGACTGCCGGGAGGCGATACGACAGATAGACCGCATCATCGGAGACGCTTCTCCGACAGAGATTGCTAAGGGCATTCCGATAGAGCGGCCCGACGGCGATTATCAGGGACACTTCTCAATACTGCTAGATACTTTCCACACTCCAAGCCGCGCTCTGCCAGACGACCTCAACGACAACAAGATCATCAACAGTCTGGTCACTCTTCAGGAAAAATACCCCAACCGTGAGACCATCCTGATCACTAAAGATATCAACATGCGGCTCAAAGCTCGTGGTTGTGGCGTCGGTGCTCAGGACTACCAGAATGACCAGCTACTATCCGATGTGTCTCTTCTGGAAACCGGTTATCACCATATAGAAGGGTCTTTCTGGGAAACACAGGAGCAGGTAGAAACCTTCCATGATGAAACCGGCACCTATCACCGCATTCCTCGCCACCAGCTGCCAGAAGACATCATTATTAACCGCTTCATCAGCGACGATAAGGGGTTCATTGGCAAGGTTCATCAGATAGGAGAAGAAGCCGCGCTGATTAAAGATCTGCCCTACGAACAGATGATGCAGACCAATGCCTGGGGCTTGAAGCCGAGAGACCCTGCGCAAGCGATGGCACTTAACCTCTTGCTTGATCCTGATATCCACCTGGTCACGTTATCGGGGCAAGCTGGCTCAGGTAAAACCATACTGGCACTCGCCGCTGCCATTGAGATGACAGTCGCAACCGGGCAATTCCGCCGCATCATCGCGACGCGCAGCACTCGCGGACTCGATGAAGATATCGGCTTTCTGCCGGGCACCGAAGCCGAGAAGATGGAGCCATGGCTTGGTGCGATCACAGATAACCTTGAGGCACTCCACTGTGATGACGAAAACGCAACCAGCAGCGTCGACTACATTCTGCAGAAAGTGCCACTGCAGTTTAAATCACTGAACTATATTCGTGGGCGAAGCTTCCAGCACAGCCTCATTCTTATCGACGAATGCCAGAACCTGACGCCTCACCAGATGAAAACCATCATCACGCGCGCTGGCGCTGGCAGTAAAGTGATCTGCTTAGGAAACCTCGCCCAGATCGACACGCCCTACCTGAATCCGATCAGTTCTGGCCTGACGTACCTGATCGAGCGATTCAAACACTTCCCGCACGGCGGCACGATACATCTGCAGGGATCTCCGCGCTCTGAACTTGCTGAGTATGCGGAGGCGCATCTTTGACGCCCTGCCAACCCTGAACTATAAACAGTAGAGGGCCGTCGCGCCCTCTTACTTTTTATACACAATCAGGTCATGGATAAGGATTATGAGATATCTGCTCGCATGTATGTTACTGAGCGCTTTTCTGCCTGCAATGGCAGCCGACGAAGAGTCGGTAGAAAAAATCTACGAGCTTGAATTTGAAACAGATTCCAGTTGGGCGAGTATCGAAATTCGCGACGACGCCGTCTTCGTAAACGCCCCAGCAGACAGTGCCATGAGTATCACCGCCAAAGATGGGCTGCGTGCTTATAATATTTCACCAAAGAAGATATATCTGAGGGCTAAGTCTCGGGGCGTTGTGAATATGAATCTTTTCGTACGCTCAAAGAATAACGTACTCGGGTTAACACTGTGCAAGGGGTCGCGTAACAGCTACAGCTGGATTAAATCCGATGAGTCGCGCCAGAAGAATGACCTGAAAGAACCAGATCACTGCGAGCAACACGCGCTAGTTCTTAATCTCTTCTGATAGAAGAGTCTCTACTTCCGGACGGTCAGAGTGTTATCTATTCACCTGACCGCCCTACGGGTGACTCAATGACGAAGGATGTCTTCCGTAAAGTCTCCTTTAAACATAGGAATTTCGTGCAATTCCTTTTCCCCTTCCAGGCCGAAATACATCCGGCTGTCTTCCGGCGGGAATACCTTAAGATTTGACTGTGTGCTGATCACACGCTCTCCATGCATCATGTCTTTCATCTTAAGGTAGATCTCTTCGTAACTATCGCCTTTAAGCTCAATCTCTACTTCGGTAGTAAAGCGGAACGACATCTTAGCCATGACAGTTCTCCTTAATACATCTCGTTGGGTACTGACTCAGGCTAGTCGGTTTTCAGTCTCAAAAAAGTAAAATTTGTTTCAGTATGCAAAATTAAACTGACTAGACCTGTTGCCAAAACCGTGAGGTATAACGGTTACATGAATTGGTAATACAACGGTTTCACTCAGTCACAGAAAGGAGATGTCGTGACTCCTCCGCGAACCCCGTCCCTACCTCTGCGTAGTAGTTGAAGACAACATCTACGCCCAATTCAAGAAGCTGACTTCGTTCATCTTCATAACGAGCTACCGCCGCAGTTTTCCCTTTGTAGCCAGCTATTTTCATCATCTGTAACGTGGCCAGCATTTCCTGCTGAGATGGAAGCGCCAGCATGACAAGACGGATGTCACAAGCGGAGGCCTGCTGCCAGAACTCGAGATCGTCAGCGTCACCTGAGATGACATTAAAAGACTCGCTGCGCAGCTTTTCAGCGCGGTCTGTGTCAGATTCGAGCCCCCAAGCGCTCGAGGTATCATTGCCATGCAGTGCCTGATAAGCACCCTTTCCAACGCGACCCATACCGACAACCAATACATCAAAAGAAGATGGTAGCTTCAGCGACTGATGCGCACCTTCGCGCTCAAAACGATTTATCGTTTTGTACATACGCGCATAAATGGAATGCGCACGACGGAAAAGCACGTTGCTGATAAGAAAAGAAACCGACATAGCCAGGGCAATCATCACCAGCCACTCGTCACCTAACCAGGCTTGCTTCACGCCCATATCGGCCACAATAAGACCAAACTCACTGTAGTTGCTCAGCGCTAATGCTGTGAGATAGGCGGTACGACCGGACAGTCCGAAAAGAATAAACGTAAAATAGAAAAGTACGAACTTAACCACGAGCAGGAGCGTCAGCCCCGCCGTCACGTAAAGCATCTCCAGTGTTGGCAACGCAGCGAAACCGATTGATAAGAAAAAACCAATAAGGAAAAGATCCTTGAAGCTCATCAGTGTTTTATACAGCTCTGACGACTTATTGTGCCCGGCGACCAGTACGCCAAGGATCAGGGCACCAAGATCGCCCTTAACTCCAAGGGCATCAAACAGTTCGTAGCCACCTAGCGCAAGAAACAGCCCCGTCAGCGGTAGCAATTCGCCATGACCTGAACGCTCCATAATCCAATAGAGCACGGGTCTGAGTAGAGGCAGTAAGAACAATGCGAGAGCCCACTCATCCGGTATTTTACCGGTCGCCGCGACCAGAAAAACAACCGCAACAATGTCCTGAACAATAAGAATGCCCAACGCCAGACGCCCATGCCGGACTTTCAACTCAGACGCCTCTTCAAGCATTTTGACGACCGCGACGGTCGACGAAAAACTCAGTGCAAACGCAACCAGCGCCGCCGTTACCAGATCGACTTCAAAAATCTGACTCAGGCCCAGCCACGTCGGCACGGGTAAGGCCGCGATACCCAGAAGAATCCAGGTACCGCTCTGCACCAGCGTCCCTCCCCAGACTTCTTTGCGGATTAACGTGCGTACATCCAGTTTGAGCCCAATGGTGAATAGCATGAGCGTGATTCCGAGAGAGGCCAGCTCATCAAGCAGAGGCGTCGCTTCGCGCCCTAATACATTGAGAACGAAACCTGCAACCAGAAAACCAATCAGAGGAGGAAGACTGAACTGTCTCGCCACCAGACCAAACACAAAGGCAATCAGAATCCAGAGAAAATCCATAAACCGTCTCTACATATAGTGAGGAAATAAGACAGCGATCAAAAAGCTGCCTGTATACCGAAATATCCCTGAGTTTCAGACCCAATGCCTTGAAGCCCCTGAGCGACACCAAGCACGACCGGCACCAACGCCCGATATCCAACAATACTGTTTAACCGTAATTCTACGCCGGTTCCCACCATAGCTTCAGGGTCATCGGACTCCGTCCAGGCCCGGCCACGTTCAAGAAATACCCGAAGCTCCAGGTCATCCAAGCCTAAGGGCCAGATCCCCCAGTTGTCATTGATGGAACTCAATTGCGCGGCATAGACCAGCCTCTCCCTGTCGTAGTAACGTCCAAACTGATTACCTGAATCGAATCCGCGCAGGCTTAGTTGTTCACGACCGAACAGTGCGTAGTCTTCCTGTGGTGGTAAACCACCGAGCTGCCAGCCCGGCGCCTCTTCAGACGCGAAGCCAGTGTTCAGTGAGAACATCAGGGAATGGCGCCCCGGCAGGTCGAACATGTAATTAAATCCGGGCTGAACGTGCACACCTGAGAAGTCGTCATTAAGCAGAGAAAAGTCTTCTGCAACCAATTCTGCCCCCGGCCCGAATCCTCCCGGAGAATGCATCAACCCACGCTGATCATTAAACGTTAATGCCAGGCCTATGCTGTGCCTTTCAGCAGCCCTCTCCCCAGAAATAACCACACCTGGCTCGACGCTATCAATGGAAATGCGGCGACTGACCAACCCGGAGTGAAGCCCGAGCCGGTCCCGCATTGCCTGAACCAACCAGTTTCGCTGAAGGCGCCACTGCTGATCTTTAATCACGGTAAAACCGGGAACGGTATCGTTGAAGTCGTACAGTTCATTCTCAACATCGTAGCCCAGAAGCCAACGCTGATACTGGTATACCAATGTCATATCGAACGCCTTCTGCTCAGTGCCATAGGCAAGGTCGACCTGATAGTTATGGCGGCCCAACGCATCCGTACCTCCGGTACTCAAGCCGACATAGCGGGTATCTTCAGTGCCATAGAATACGGGTAACCAGTAATGCGGGCGAAGCGTCGACCAGGGCTCGTAGGCTTCCGGCGCAGACGCTTCAACACGCTCAACATCGACGGAGCGCGTTGCCGCCGTTTGATATTCGACCTGTCCGTGCGCCAGAGGTAAGGATGTATTTTTCAACAGATAGCCGCCCGCCGTATATTCCTGTAACCACAGTCGGTCTCCTGTGATCCAGGGGTCGAACGATTTCGTTACATCCACATCATCTGAAGCTAACGACAGAGCGCTGCCATCCTGCCACTCATACATGCCAAACTTCCCGGCGTAATCGGCAACAAACAATAGTCGATCATCGGTAGTGAATCGCGGCTGCGCTTCGTTCGCCGAAGAGTCTGTCAGCAAGGTCCAGTCACTGTTACTCACATCTTTGCTGGCAAGCTCCCAGGACCGCCCCGGAGTTTTATAGGCGGCAATAATCTGTGTACCGTCGTTATTAATATCGAATGCGCCAACGTATTCTCCATAGTTGCCCCGCCATAGCAGAGTCTCAGAACCATCCGGTGACAATAACAAAAGATGACTGAATCCCGCCCGGAAGCTGGTGTAGAGAAAGCCAGAGCCGTCAGGCAGCCAGCGAGCATCGGCGACCCGGGCGTCTGTCGTCAGAGGTGTCCAGGCGCCTCCTTCCAACAACCACAGATCAGCAGAGTAGCGGCCGCTGGCGTACGTCAGAGCGCGCACCGCAATGATCCGGCCGTCTGGTGTGACATCAATCGAAGTAATGTCTCTGCCATCAGCAATATCAGCACATTCAACATCTACGCCCGTGCAGCGCTGCAACACAGGCCTATCTTCATCATCCCTGGCCACGTAATAGACCGCCTGCCCATCAGAGCCACTGACTTGCTGACGCAACGTACTCGCAGGTAACTGCCCCGCCGTCACCGCTGTGGCGGTATCCTCGCCACCAAACCTTTGCTCCATCGCGATGCGGAAGCCAGCCCAGAGCGACTCAAAATCACGTCCATAAACGCGCCGCGCTGAACTATTGAGCATCAGGTAAGGAACAATCTCACCGCTATAAAGACTCAGCCACATCTGTAGCTTTTCCTCACCATAGGTCTGAATCAGATATTCGATAAAAAACGCGCCATACAGATAGTATTGCCCGTATGGCCATTCACGACTGCTGATCGCTGCTTCGCCGAGGGATGCGAATTCGCCACTCCGAACTTCCTCGCGCATTTGCATCTCATACCAGCTCGACGCCAAACGCCCCGTTCCCGCTTCGTAATCGGTTTCCAGATAAACCGCCAGACCTTCAATCAACATCGGGGAAATCAACGAGTGTGGAAAGAAGAACAGAACGCGCCCGAACACCGACCGGAATCTCTCTGGAGCACCACGCCCCATTTCCATATGTAGAATATGTACGTACTCATGCCGAATCAGCAGTGCCAGCCAGTCGTCATAATTCTCAAGGCCATTGAGGTCATGCGGAGGCGTGAGATAAAGCCGTATCTGCGAAAACGGAAAGAATGTCGCCCACCCGTTTGCAATGTCCTGATCATCAGAAAGTACCAGCTGGGTCTTTGCCGCCGGAGGCGTGGTGAAGAACGGCATCAATTCACTGTGGGCCTGCTCGGCGATATTCAGCGAATGCAGAGCCAGTGTCTCATATGCGGGGTCTGAAGCTGGATAGTGAGCGTCAAAATGTTCAGAACTGCGGGTGAGCCAGCCCTCCGCTCCCGGACCGTCCCATGCCACCGGTTCTGCGTTTATATACAGAGGAAAGAACAGCAGAAATAAGAAAAAACGACGAAACATAATCAGCCTTCCATGAAGAGTCACGTCATCATATCCGAGTCTTGTTACTCCGCAAGGTGTATTGAACGGGCGCGTGCCGTAAACTGCGCGCTTTGACTTCTCAGCCGGAATCGTACGATGGAACTTGATATTATTTACCAGGACGAGCACCTGGTTGCCATCAATAAACCCAGTGGTCTGCTCGTGCATCGCAGCGAAATTGACCGCCACGAAACTGCGTTTGCCTTGCAGTTGGTGCGTAACCAGTTAGGCCAGCGAGTCTACCCGGTGCACAGACTGGATAAACCGACATCCGGTGTGCTTGTATTCGCGCGCCAACCAGAAACGGCCAGCCTGGTCGTAGAACAGTGGCGCCAGCGAGATGTAGAAAAGCACTACCTGGCAATCGTTCGTGGCTACATGCCGGATTTCACCCACCTCGACTACGCCATGTCGCCGCCAGTCGACAAGTACGCAAAGCATGAGCGTGTTAAGCCGCCCCAGGAAGCAATCACAGATTTCACCTCATTGGCTCAGGTCGAGATACCTGTGGCCATCGATAAGTATCCGCAGTCACGATACTCATTGATTGACTGTCGGCCTCATACAGGACGCAAACACCAAATACGTCGGCATCTTAAACACCTCAGTCACCCGATCATTGGCGACGCACGCTACGGCAAGGGACGTCACTCCCGATACTTCCGCGATCATATGGATGCACCAAGATTACTGTTACATGCCTGGTCACTGGAGATGCTCCACCCATACACAGGTGAACTGCTCACTCTGATAGCCCGACCGGACCGGATCATGCGTCAACTTTTCGACCGCTTTGACTGGAACCTGGCCTTGCCGGAAACACTGCTGTCAGAGCTCCAGCACCCGCCACATCCTTCAATGGATGCCTTCTTACTACCCGCAGAGGTTCGAAACCCTGATAAACCGTGACCTGCGCACGGTTACCCACACTTTCTGTGGATAACTTTATGGATAAGTTTTTCAAAAGTGGCTGGAACCCGCATGGTACAAGGGACGCTGTCATTTTGCTGAAAAAATTAACAGTAAATTTTTCTATATAAATCAGCAACTTATAGATTGACAATCCTATCGATAAGAATTTGACACTATCCTGTCAGTCCGGTGGCGCCACTGAGATTTCATGTGCATAAGAAGTTTTAAATAGTTTTCAGGTGTCAACACCTGAACGCAGGTTTTGAAGCTTTTTTTTGAAAAAATGTCGTAGTTTGTCCCGCCATAGTTTCCCACAATTTCTGTGGATAACTGTGTGAGTAATAATTTAAAAACTCAGCCCAGCCCCGATAAAATGGGCATAAAGCTTAAATTGTATATTTTTTAATCAAGTAAAAAATGTATATTTTTCAATGACTTACGAAAATCAATAGATACTTTCATATTTTCTACGCCAGATTGACACATTTATTCGGCCACTTTTGAAGATGTGCATAACAACGCACCAAAATAAACCCAGGCGCACTGAAAAAACCCCGAAACCGGCGTTGACATTCTATTTTCTGACTGGAATCAGAAGAGGCCTGCAAATACACTGAAAACCTTCCCCTCTGGATAATAGATAGCATAAATTGTGGATAACCTCAGTCAGCCCACGTAATGACTGATGTCAGGTTATTCACAAGTGTCAGGCCCACATTCCTGATGCATAAAAAAACCCGCCGAGGCGGGTTTCTAACATGGTGCACCAGCATTGGCCGATTATATTCCCAGTCGCTCTGCAAGCTTATCTGCTTCCATGTAACCCGGAATCAGCTGGCCATCAGAGGTAACGATCGCAGGCGTGCCACCAACGCCAATCGCACGCCCAAGGTTGTATTGAGCGGCCACCGGCGACTCACAAGAGCCCGAAGCCACCAGTGCCTGCATTTCTCCACGTTTTTCATCAAACGCCTTCATGGCAGGCTCGCGGTCAGACGCTGAAGCGTTGCGCACCCGGCTATACGCTCCTGAGAGTTCGCCCTGCAGTGACTTAATCTCAGTCATGGCTTGTGCACGATCGTCCTGATCCTGACACCACACATAGTTAACCTTGTTGTAAGACTCGGTATAACCGCCAGTCTGATCAAAGATGCCAGCACGCGGATACGCCAGGTAGCGAACGGTTATACCTTTCGCATTGATATCATCCATCTCGCGATGAAGTTTCTGGCAGTAGCCGCAATCGATGTCTGTGAACACATTGATGACGGCCTTTTCATCCCCTTGCGCAGGGAATACGACTGTGTCTTCATTGGGGATCGATGCCATCTCCTTCTTACGCAGCGTTACTTTGCGCAGATCACTGACATTATCAAGTCCACCCTCGCTGAACTTATACAGAGTGTTCTGATAGATCAGATAATTCAGGTCCGGCGTTATATGCATTAAAGAGCCGTCGATCATCACCACTTCATAGATCTGCCCCTCGCCCAGCGATACCACTTCAGTAACATCCGCCCGCGGGCCAAGTACTTCTTTCATCTTGGCTTCAATGGTTTCTTTCAGCTTCGCATTATCAGCGAGAGCCGGTGCACTCATCAGCATGGCAGCGACCAGCGCGGTCAATGTCTTTTTCATATCTGTGCTCTTATACATCGTATGTGACTTTATCTCGATAGGCTGACCATAACAGGAAACCGTATCTGTCAGGCACAAAAAAGCGGGCACAAGGCCCGCTTTTCGGTAAAGAAAGGTATTCCCGAAGGATTATACCTTTTCTTTGATACGTGCAGATTTACCGCTACGCTCACGCAGGTAGTACAGTTTCGCCTGACGTACGTCACCACGACGCTTAACAGCAATGCTGTCAACCAGTGGGCTATGAGTCTGGAAGGTACGCTCTACGCCAACACCGTGTGAAATCTTACGTACAGTGAAAGCAGAGTTCAGGCCGCGGTTACGCTTACCGATCACCACACCTTCGAACGCCTGCAGACGCTCACGGTTGCCTTCTTTTACTTTTACCTGTACGACAACAGTGTCACCAGGGCCAAACGCAGGGATAGCATCTTTCAGCTGTGCGTTTTCAATCTGCTGAATGATTGGGTTCTTGTTGCTCATTGTTCGCTCCTTAACAGTCTGACGAGTGCTCAGCCGCGTTCTCGTCAAGGTATTCTGTCAATAACTTTCGTTGCTCGGTTGTCAGTTCCAGTTCAGCCAGTAAGTCTGGTCTGCGTTGCCAGGTTCGGCCCAGTGCCTGCTTTAAGCGCCACTGGCGGATCTTTTCGTGATTCCCGCTCAGCAATACCTCGGGTACTGCTTCGCCTTCGTACACTTCAGGCCGTGTGTAATGCGGACAATCCAGCAAGCCATCCATAAAAGAGTCTTGCTGAGCCGACAGTTCATGCCCCAATACACCAGGCACTAACCGGATCACAGCATCCATCAACGTCATGGCTGGTAACTCACCACCACTGAGTACGAAATCGCCGACAGACCATTCTTCGTCGACTTCCGCCTCAATCAGACGTTCATCAATGCCTTCATACCGTCCAGCTACCAGAATCAGTTTGTCGTGCTGAGCAAGTTCGAGCACCCCTTCCTGATCCAGTTTCCGGCCCTGTGGCGACATATAAATCACCTTAGCGCCTTCTCCTGCCGCTGCTTTCGCAGCATGGATGGCGTCCTTTAATGGCTGAATTTTCATCAGCATTCCTGGGCCACCGCCGTACGGCCGATCATCCACCGTCTGGTAATTGTCGTAAGCGTAATCTCTTGGATTCCAACAGGTCACGCTGACTTTCTCCTGCTTGACTGCCCGTCCGCTGACACCTTGTCCGGTCAACGCCTGAATCATCTCAGGAAACAGAGTTACAACACCAAACCACACCGGTCTTCACTCCTCTCTGGCCCTGTTGGCCAGGGGTTAAAAATCCGGGTCCCAGTCCACCTGGATCACACTGCTCTCCAGATCGACCTCAAGAACGTATTGATCTACAAAGGGTAATAAGCGTTGCTGCTGATCGATGCTGCCTTCACAAGGCATCACCGTCATCACCTGATTACCACCACCTGAATCAAACAGTTCTTTCACCTGGCCCAGCACCACACCTTCGGTATTTACTACCTTGAGTCCGATCAGCTGGAACCAATAATGTTCATCTTCTTCAAGCTCAGGAAGCTCATCTTCAGGAACCCCAATCTCACACTGATGTAAACTCAATGCCAGATCACGGTCTGTAATACCCTGAAGGCTTGCCACCAGACCTTTTCCCTGAGGCTTGCCCTGAAGTACTTTAATCTGCTGCCAGCGATCATCCTTACGGATATGCCAGACAGGATACTCCAGAATGTTTGTCATCGGTTGTGTGTAGGAATACACCTTCACCCACCCTTTAATGCCAAACGCAGTGCTTATTTTACCCAGAACGCGAATGTTCTCAGACACTGCTTACCCCCGGTTAAACTGAATTACGCTTCTTTTTTAGCAGCGTCTTTCAGCAGCTTCTTAACACGGTCAGTTGGCTGTGCGCCTTTACCTACCCAGTACTCAACGCGTTCCAGATCGATACGCAGAGCTTCTTCCTGGCCACGAGCAATCGGGTTGAAGAACCCAAGGCGCTCGATAAAGCGACCGTCGCGAGGCATGCGCGCGTCAGCTACGTTGATGTGATAAAAAGGACGTTTTTTAGAGCCGCCGCGGGCTAAACGAATAACTACCATAAAGTGTGTCTACTCCGGTCGTTTTATCTAGTGGCAGGTTTTGAAATCGCCTACCGTTTAACATCCCTCAAGACCAGCGATAGGCGCAATGCATACAACTGGTTTGAAGGGCCTGGGGCCACCCGTACAGGCAACCCACACAAAAGGGCGCGTAGTGTACGCTAACTGGGCATCAAACCGCAAGCATAAGATCGTGCATGAGACCACACCTAATGCGGCATTGTATTCAGGCGCAGGATAGATAATATTCGCGTTTTCCAAGATCCCCTTCAGGCCAGATATTATGAGCACAATCCAGACGATTCAGGACAAAGCCCTCGCACTTAAGAACAACCGTGCCTTCGAGCTGTTTGTTGTTGGCGTCATTATTATCTCCGCGCTTCTGGTTGGCACCAAAACCTATCCAATCCCAGAGACCGTATCGCAAGCGATTGTCTGGTTGGATGTGGGGATTACCTTTCTCTTTCTGTTTGAGATTATCGTCCGCTTCATCGCTGAACCTAATAAGAAGCGATTCTTTCACAATGGCTGGAATGTCTTCGACACTCTGGTCGTCGTGGTCAGTCTGATCCCGATTGATAACAGCGACATGGCACTGGTCGGCCGTCTGGTAAGGGTATTCCGCGTTCTGCGTATGGTCTCTATCATCCCTGAGTTGCGCATGCTTCTGAACTCTCTGGTCCGCGCCCTGCCCCAGCTTGGTTATGTTGTACTACTGATGTTTATCATCTTCTATATATATGCAGCGATCGGCGCGACCTTCTTTGCTGGCATCAACCCCGATCTGTGGGGCGACATCGCTATCTCTATGCTGACGCTGTTCCGGGTAATGACGTTTGAAGACTGGACCGACGTCATGTACGAAACCATGGCGGTCTACCCTCTGTCGTGGAGCTTCTACCTGTCGTTCATCTTCTTCACCGCCTTTGCCTTCCTGAACATGGTGATCGGGATCGTCGTCAATGTGCTTGAAGACGAACACGCGAGAGAACGCGCTGAACAGGATGAAGAGCAAGGCAATGCGTCACTGAATGATCTGCGTGCAGAAATTCATGAGCTCAAGAATATGATTTCAAGGCTTGAGCAACGCTGAGTCCACTGACAATAAATATTGCATTTTTATGACATGGAGATGACTTTCTGGGGCATTTCCGTCATATAATCGCGCACCAATTCGCAACCCTGTTCGCAGCCGAAATCGCGAACTTAAAGTCACCGACGGACTCAGTTCCGCTGAAGCGACCGGATTCAGGTAAGGTATGAACTACACTCTTTTCGACTTCCTCCAGCTCATCGGTGCCCTCGGCATCTTTATTTTCGGTATGAAGATCTTCAGTGAAGGTCTCCAGAAAGTGGCAGGAAGCCGCCTGAAGTCCGTGCTCAGTGGCATGACCCGCAATCGTGTTACCGGTGTTGTCACCGGCTTCGCAACAACAACCATCACCCAATCATCGACGACCACGACGGTCATGGCCGTGAGCTTCGTCAACGCTGGTCTACTGACGTTCGTCGAGTCTACGGGGGTGATTATGGGGGCCAACATAGGCACCACTGTGACCGCCTGGATCGTTGCCCTGTTCGGCTTCAAAATGAAGATCACGCCGATTGCTATGGCAGTGATCGGTCTCTTCTTCGCTTTCCTATTCTCAAAGAACAGCCGCCTGCGCAACATTGCTGAGACCATGGTCGGCTTCGGCATTCTGTTTATTGGCCTTGAGTTCATCAAGAATGGGGTGCCGGATATCCGCAGCAACCCGGAGATACTCGAGTTCCTCGATATGTTCACCGGATTCGGCTACGCCTCACTGCTGATTTTTGTCGTCATCGGTACGCTACTCACCCTTGTCATGCAGTCATCGTCGGCGGCAACGGCCGTCACCCTGGTGATGTTGTTTGAGGGCTGGATATCCTTCCCGCTGGCAGCAGCCATGGTTTTGGGTGAAAACATAGGCACCACAGTCACCGCCAACCTTGCCGCCATGGTGGGGAACGTGCACGCGAAACGGGCAGCCCGCTTCCACCTGATATTCAATCTGATCGGTGTCGTCTGGATGTTGGCGGCTATCTATCCGGTGATGCACATAATCGACCTGGTGGTTCAGAACTTCTCAACCGCACCGGTTTCTATTCTGAGTGATGCCCCGGAAGCCAGACCCAACGCAACGCTCGGTCTGTCGCTCTTTCACACCTCATTCAATATCCTGAATGTCATTCTGCTGTTTGCCTTTATCCCTTACATAGTAAGGTTTATCGAGCGCATTCTTCCAGAGAGCGCAGACGGCGCCGACGACTTCCGCCTCAAATACATCAGCGCCGGAGTTATGACGTCGCCAGCACTGGCTCTGGAACAGGCGCAAAAAGAAGCCCAACAGTTTGCAGGGATACTCAATCGTATGCATGCTGATGTTGATGAGCTTCTGTTCGACAAGAAAGCATCAAGATCGAAACTCCTTAAGCGCATCGCTGCAGCTGAAGAAGCCACTGATCAGCTGGAAATTGAGATTTCAGACTATCTCGTGCGGGTCAGTGAAAACACCAACCTGGAGCATGACCTGACTGAACGCATCCGTTTCCTGCAGACCATGATTAACGACATGGAGCGTATCGCAGACATCTACTTCCAGATATCGAAACTGTCGGAGCGTCTGCATGAAACACGCAGCCAATGGCCTGGTGATGCCAGAGCAGACATGGTGCAGATGATGGAAGCTCTGAGAAACGCTGTGCAGAACATGCAGGAAAGCACGTCGAAAGAGCCTGAAGAAGTCAGCCTTGAGCGTGCGATCGAACTCGAAGACCGCATAGATGAACTGCGGGACTCATTCCGTGACACCCACTTCTCACGCCTTGAGAACGGCGACTACAGCCCGAGAGCTGGTGTCATATTTATCGACGTCCTTAATCGTATCGAACGTATTGGCGACCATATCCTCAACGTTAACGAGTCTGCGGCAAATCACCGCCTCAAAGCTCAACGCGTCTGAATAGGGCCACTCGACGGTCTGTTCTTCCACAGGAACAGACTGTCACTCACTCAGGCAGGAACCAATACCTCTCTCTGCTTTCTCACAAAGACATATTCTCTGTGAGGAGCACATAATGAGTACTTCAACCTCAGCAACAGATTCACTATTCCAGCCCCTTCAGCTCGGTTCTCTGGATATTCCAAATCGCGTCATTATGGCGCCCCTGACCCGCTGTCGCGCGATCGATCATATGCCCAATGAGCTGATGCGCGAGTACTACACTCAACGTGCCAGCGGTGGTCTGATCATTACCGAATGCACCATGGTTACCCCGCAGACGTCGGCCTTCGCGAGCGAGCCGGGTATCTACTCTGACGAACAGGTCAGTGAGTGGAAGAAAATCACGGATTCGGTTCATGCCGCGGGCGGCCGTATCTTCATGCAGATCTGGCATGCAGGGCGCGCTGTTCACCCTGAACTCAATGATGGAAAACCTGCTGTATCGGCCAGCCCGATAGCTATTGAAGGCGGATCAACTACCCCTCAGGGCCAATTCGAATATCAGAAACCGGAGGCTCTGACCGAAGAACAGATTCAAGAACTGGTGAACGATTTCCGCAAAGGCGCTGAAAACGCTAAAAAGGCCGGCTTCGATGGTGTTGAAGTTCACGGTGCAAATGGTTATCTGCTAGATCAGTTCTTGCGGGACGGTGCTAACACTCGCGACGACAACTACGGCGGCTCATGGCACAACCAGGTACGCTTCCTCACAGAAGTACTGGATGCAGTGTGTGAGGTGTTTACACCACACAGGGTAGGCGTACGCTTCTCGCCTTTGAATGGCTTCAACGATATGAAAGACAGTGATCCGGTCGCCTTGGTTAAGTATCTTGCCGCGCACCTGAACCCCAAAGATCTTGCGTATGTCCATCTCATGCGTGCTGATTTTCTCGGTGAGCAGAAAGCGGACGTGGTCACGCCATTCCGCGAACTCTATAATGGTCAGTTGATTCTGAACATGGGCTACAGCCCGGAAGAAGCTGCCGATACTGTAGAGTCTCGCCATGCGGATGCCATCGCCTTCGGCACAGCCTTCCTTGCCAACCCTGATCTGCCAGAGCGCATTCGCCAGGGGGCAGAACTCAACGAGCCTGACCCGAATACCTTCTACACTCAGGATGCAAAAGGGTATACGGACTATCCTACGCTGGAAACAGCTGAGGCTTGATACAAGCCGCAAGATCTGAGCTTAAGGTCAGAAAAGTAACGCCGGGCATATCACCCGGCGTTACTAATTACATTCTCTGAAATATCCCACTGCACAGCCTCAATAAAACGAATATTTCAAAACATAAAAAGAACAATTCTCAGTCGCCTGGCTCATTACAAAAAACCACCCCTAACCCTCGTATCTACAGGCTTTTCGGCTTGTTCACAGAGCCTGCCCGCGCTATCGTTGCTAAAGATACTTATTCAACCCGGAGCATTCCATGAAAGGCAGTCAGCGCGTTATTGATCAACTACAGAAACTTCTCAACTGTGAGTTGGCCGCCCGCGATCAGTACTTCGCTCACTCGCGGATTTACGAAGACATGGGGCTGAATAAACTCTATGAGCGTCTCAGCCACGAAATGGAAGAAGAGACCCAGCACGCGGATGTACTGGTCAGACGTATTCTGTTTCTGGAAGGCACTCCTGACCTGTCTAACGCGGATGATCTCAACGTGGGAGAAACTGTCCCAGAGATGCTTCAGGCAGACCTTGATGTGGAGTACTACGTCGCTGATCTCTTGAAAGAGACCATGGCCATCTGTGAAGAAGAAAAAGACTATCAGACTCGTGAATTACTTCAGCCACTACTCTACGACACAGAAGAAGACCACGCCCGCTGGCTCGAACGTCAATTACGCCTGATCAAGATGATAGGTATAGAGAACTACCTGCAGTCACAAATGTGACAGCTCTGGTTTGATTAAACGAAGCGCCACTATGGCGCTTTTTTTGTGTCTGAAATTCAATCCAATACGCGTAAAACTCAGACCAACTTACCCAGAGCGTGCTCTACCACCTGAACCCGCTCTTCCATCGTATGCGGATGCGCAAGCAGTCCTTCGATCACGTAAACCATCAAACGGGCATCAAGTTGTGCTGCCGCGGGCTCAAGACCCGCCTTAATCAACTCAGACACCGAGAGTTGTTCGACCATCTGGTGAAAGCGATCGTGCCAATTGCGCACAACCTCTGAATGCGACACCCGAGAGTGAACGTCCGTCATCAAAGACCCCGAACTCTCGAACTGCTCAATCAACTTCAATACCCGTTCGGTCAAGGGAGCATTCTGCATCGCGATCACCTGAGGCATGGCCTGCATCACTTCCCGGTTCAGCACCGCGATCAGGAGATCGTCTTTATTTGCGTAGTACCAGTAGATGGTATTCGCAGCCACGCCGGCTGCTTTGGCAACACTCGACATCGAGGTCTTTTCATAGCCTTGCTCTTTGAACAGCGCCATGGCGACTGCCTCGATCTCTTCTCTCTTTATCTTCTGCTCTACATGCCGCTTGTTGCGTGCCATTCGTTTTCCAGATCCAGTTCTTGATTGACGTTTAAGATACAGATACGCTATCTTGAATGCTATTCAAGATAAGACAAGTAATAACAAAGGCTCAATCATCATGAACGTACTATCAGAAAACCGAGTGAAGGGATCATTCAGGAATCAAGGGGTAAGCTGTGCAGCCACACTCCACAAGCCCGACAACACCAAGGGGCCGTATCCCACGATTCTGATGGTGCATGGTTGGGGTGGAACCCAACTTACCCTCGTCACTGAATTTATCAGGGCATTTAACGATGCAGGCTTCGCCGTACTCACATTTGACTATCCCGGCTGGGGAGACAGCGAAGGCCTCCCACGCAACGTTATCAACCCGTGGAAGCGTGAAAAAACCGTCGAAGCTGCACTGACCTACACCAAGTCGCTGCCGGACGTCGATCAGACCAATATTATTCTCTGGGGTAGTTCCTTTGGGGGCGGTCATGTAGTGAAGATAGCGGCCGAGCATCCTGAACTTCGCGGAGCGATTGCTCAAGTCCCTATGCTCGACGGCATGTTGGCCGTAAAGGCCGTGCCACCGGCACGAATGATCCACTTTGGTATCGATATGATGCGGGATATGCTCAACCCGTTTGCAACGCATTATGTGCCCATCGTCTCCCCTGAAGGTGAATACTCCTCAATGGACCGCGACGGCGCATGGCGCGTAGAAAGCTGGATCGAAGATACGCTGAAACGCCAACAGGACAACCGTATTGCGGCGAGATCACTTGCAACTATGGGCTTCTATCGACCACGAAAACATCTGAAGAAGATTACAATACCGACGCTGATCATTGGCGCTACCCGCGATAGCGTCGCACCGTTCGACGAAAATAAGGTACGCAGACTGTCTTCAGACAGTGTTGAAATTCAGACAATAGACGCTAATCACTTTGACCCATATCTGGATCACTGGTTTGAAGATAATATCTCCAGGCAGCTTGAGTTCATTAAACGGCTTGTGCCTTCAAGCTACTGATCCGGAGGCAACAAAAACACTTTCCGTGTTTCTTCCATATACTGTTCGAACAATCCCTGAGCCTTCATCTCGCTCAACACCTGCTGCAGAGGTTGAGCGAGATCGGCATGACGACGGTGAAGCACGGGATACACAACAATATCGTCTTCAAATTCATTCACATGAATGCCTGCAAGGCTCAGATCGAGTGACTCTATTAAAGCGGAAATACGCCCCGGAAAATCAATAAACACATCAGAGCGCCCCGCTAACAACTTATGAAGTCCCTGTTCCGGACTGGTAATCGCAAACAGATAGCCTTCCGAGACAACATCATTAAGCATATCGCCCAACGGCTCTACGCCACGCAGATATTCCACCCGGTACGACTTCCCCTCAAGGTCCGACAAACGATCCAGTTGTATCTCTGGATTAATCGTCGCCATCCCGTACTTAGTCGTCAGAATCGACTCGCGCACAATCACAGCGTTCGGGTTATCATCCTCATAGCCGGCAGCACGCAAACCCTCAACGTCGATCTTGCCGGTAGTCAGCAAAGTGGTCGCCCGCAATGGAGGGTATACACCATACTCCAATGTAATCCCAAGACGACCAAAGGCTTCTGAAATCAGCTTATGATACCAGGCCATGGTCAGACTCTGAGCCGGGTCTGCCGTATAGGCCATGGTGAAGACAGTTCTGTCTGGTGCGTTTTCGGAATGAGAGAATATTGAAAGAAACAAAAGAGAGGAAATACAGGCGCGGCCAAAGTATCGCCGCCAGCTGAAATGTGCCATATAACAAACCAAAGAAATGTCTGAGCAAACCAGCAGGACTGTCAATTCCTTAGAGTCGTCACTTATCGCCAGCGAGTTATTACCACATCATAGCAGGACATCAATAATTTACTCAGTATATTACGCTGACAGGCCTCACACCCGAGGGCTAGTCATCGATAGTACGGTACAAATAAGCCGCATCACCCACGCAGATGCTCCCGGTGGCAGATATATCGCCGTAAACACCAAGATTCTGCTCAGCTTCCCGTACTATGGTCCTCAGAACCCTGGAGTCTTTCGGTACCCCCTGCTGCTCGCGCACAACAGCACCGCACCTGGGTGCAGTGTCTGAGCACGATACAGTGACCCCACCCACCTTCAAAGAACACCCAACCCACGACTGCTCTACAAGACCATCAAACTCGGGGAGCGTTTCGATGACAAGGTTGGGACGAAAGCGCTCAACATGCCAGTCAGAATCAGGATTCTTAGACTTCAGATAGTCGAGGCTCGCAGTCGTCACTATATGAAATGGCGATACCAGAAAAAAACTGCCCAGCAATGAAACATAGGTCTGCATCTCTTCAGGCAGATTATCCAGATCGGGCAGTGGCTCACCCGGCTCACGCTCGAAGGTCGCCTTCAGCTCATCAAGCCAGGTGTGGTCGTCTTCTTTGAAGCGCCTGTAAAACGATTCATCAGACCGTGGCCTCACGGCCTGGATACGACTTGAATGGCCAAGAAGGTCAGAAATCTTCTGGTGAATACCCGGAGACGCCGCACTCAACCTGCAACCATCCGGGAAAAGAACATCAACAGAGGCTGGTGCGTCAGAATCAACCAATTGCCCTGTCAGCGTAGCCCGGCACTTCAGCAGCTCAGGTCGGAATTTACAGCTCTGAATTTCCTGTCTGACCACATCCTGGACCGCCAGGATACGATCCCCCGCGACACCCATGTGCGACACCTCGGCCTCTGGTAGCGACTCACCCGCCATGCCTTTCACCGGATAGCGCCAGATAGATTTCACCGTGCCAACTTTAATCATCAGAACCTCCTTCTCAACCTAATTTAAGGGAAGAAGCGGACCTAAGGTATACGTCATAGAACGTAGGGGTGTGTTAGTCAGTTTGGCTGGTAATTAGCGAACATCGTTCTGGAACACCACTGCCCCCTTTCCAGGAGGGAATCCTATTCCCGACAGCGTATCGGACAAACAACGCTTCAGACTTCAAATCTCCATGTATGAGCAATTCAGCTAGCTTGTCTGGCTATTCGCGAGCAATCTCAACATTGGTCGACACTTTGAGGTCAATGAGACACACACTGTTCTGCTCGCCTTCTTGCTAAAAGGTAATCCATTGGATTACACTAAGTCCTATGCAGACAATCGTAGAGCTCCCTGAATTTCAGAAGCGAGCTATCAATCTTTTCACGGATGAAGAGAAGCTGAGTATTATCAATTACTTAGCACGTCACCCTATGGCTGGCGATATCCTGCAAGGAACCGGCGGGATACGTAAACTACGCTGGTCTGCCCAAGGGCGAGGCAAAAGCGGTGGTGCCCGTGTCGTGTACTTCTACCACAACGGAACCATGCCCCTCTTTCTCCTGACTGTATTTGGGAAGGGTGAAAAGGCCAACCTCAGCAAGGCTGAGAGAAACGATCTGGCCAGACTCACCGACCTGTTACGTAAGCATTATGGTGATGTTGATGAGTAATGCATTCGCAAGTATCGAACAAGGGCTGAAAGAAGCCGTCGAGTTTTCTAAGGGTAAATCCCAAAAGGCCGTCATTCATGAGTTCGGCCCGTTGGATGTCAAAGCTATCCGAGCAAAACTGGATATGTCACAGAATGAATTTGCCTCTGCCTTTGGCATCAGCGTCAGTACTCTGCGTCACTGGGAGCGCGGTGATCGCTCCCCTCAAGGTCCGGCATTGGTGTTGCTGAATGTTGTGGCAAGAGAGCCTGAGTTGGTGTTGCGGGCGCTGGCAAACTAATTCGTAGCGAAGCTTTCGTAGAATGAGGGGTATTCAATGAAAGATGAATACGATTTATCAAAAATGAAGTCGCGTAAAAACCCTTACGCTTCTAAACTGAAGAAATCAGTCACCATGCGTCTAAGCGAAGACGTGATTGATTACTTTAAAGAAATGGCCGAAGAAAAAGGCATCCCCTATCAGAGCCTGATCAACCTATACCTGCGCGACTGCGTGGCGTAGCATCGTGAAGTGGATATTTCGTGGCAGTCGAAGTCTTGATGTGTTGGCTTCTGAACAAGAGCTTCAGCGAACCTTCCTGACGACAGTAAAAATCTCCCATCTAAAGCCAACCACTTTTAGCAATACTGAAGCACTAAATTTTTTGTGGCTTTAGCGCCATCGAAAACTGATCTGCTCGCATCTCATAAATGTCCAAATTTAAATTTTTTGAGGCTAAGGTAAGTCTCTCGTACATCTCTGGTGAAGATTCCCTAACCCTACTACCGATATAAATACTAGTTGGTATTATTCCTCGAGGAAGTGCTGTTAATCCCTCCTTTCCACGCATATTGATCAAGCGAACTTCTTTTTCATAAGCCCAATGATATGACTTAGTGGACAAAGCTCTTTGTGCTTCAACGAACGAATTCAATAAAAAATCAAGAGCAGTAACAGAAGATTTTGACGTTGTATAACTGACAGGTAAGATCAAAAAATTTTCAGAAAGGTAATCACGACTCAGCGACCACGGACTCCCGAGCCCCGATAGCCTTATTTCATATTCAACACAGAATCCGTCGTGATTATTGGCATAATGAGCCCACATTAACGGATTATTCACGTCTGATTCAAAGAAACAGCAAATCGGAGTTGAACTAAAGATATCTCCAATCTTCTCTTTTAACTGCATTTCCTCTTTAGGTGGAATAAGAATCTCAAAACCTGAATCATCTAATGGTTGAAACTCTGGATCGCTTGCGAGCCACTTGTATAGATATTGCAATAGACTCTCATCTATTGGCCATTCTGGACTGTATGGAGCACCGTAAAGAGTAGCCAATACAAGCTGTAGTCGTTCGTCATCAAACGTCCACCTAAAAATTCCAGAGTGCGAATCAACTGACACATCGAATAGATCGTTAAACTTCGATGCAGTCGAAAAATATAATTGACTGCGCTCTAGCGCATTAATTCTATTTTCCGTTGCATTTTCAAATCTAAATACTTTTTTAGTAAAACGTTCCATCGATAGCTAATTCCTTAAAAAATCCGGCCGTTCATTACTGAGAAGTGAGCATTCATATTTAACGCCTTTCTGTTATAGCGCAAAACGAAAGATTAACAAAAAGCCGCTAATCATTGCTGACCAGCGGCTTTCTTTATAAGCAGGCATGGTGGGCAGTGCCCACCCTACATATCAGCTGTTCTCAGAACACCACACACGCGCATTCCGGAACATCCGCATCCACGCACCGTCCTCATTCCAGTCGCCTGGAATATAGCTATTCTGAATCGCGCGGAATACACGCTCTGGGTGCGGCATCATGATGGTGACGCGGCCATCAGCAGCGGTCAGGCCGGTGATACCCTGTGGTGAACCGTTCGGGTTCAGAGGGTATTGTTCGGTGACTTTGCCGTAGTTGTCGGTGTAGCGCAGCGCAATCTGACCCGCCAGTTCGTCGATGTCGGATTCGTTGGCGAATTCTGCACGACCTTCACCGTGGGCGATGGCGATTGGCATACGTGAGCCTGCCATACCGGCGAGGAAGACAGAATCGGATTCCTGAACTTCGACCATGGCAACGCGGGCTTCAAACTGTTCGCTGGTGTTGCGAACAAAGTGCGGCCAGTGTTCAGCGCCCGGGATCAGTTCGTGCAGGTTGGAGAGCATCTGACAGCCGTTACACACACCTAGAGCAAACGTATCGTTACGCTCGAAAAAGGCTTTGAATTGAGCACGGGCCTGTTCGTTGAACAGGATGGATTTCGCCCAACCTTCTCCGGCACCCAGTACGTCACCGTAAGAGAAACCGCCACACGCCACCAGGCCACGGAAGTTTTCAAAGGTCACGCTACCAGAGAGCACGTCGCTCATGTGCACGTCGACGGTGTCGAAGCCAGCGCGGTCGAAGGCAGCGGCCATTTCGATCTGGCCGTTAACGCCCTGCTCACGCAGGATCGCTACCAATGGGCGCTCATCGCCGAGGTCGGCCCCACTAAGTAATAAAGTAGGGTCTTCATTAATATCGAACGTCAGCTCGGCGTGGATGCCCGGATCTTCGGCGTCTAGCAGAGCATCAAATTCCTGCTTCGCGCAGTCAGCGTTGTCACGCAGTGCCTGCATCTCAAAACTGGTCTGTGCCCACAGGCGCTGCCAGGTCACGCGGCTTTCGCTGAGGAATTCTTCGTCCTGGAAGCTGAAGGTAATCTGGTCGTCGTCGTTCAGCGTACCGATGACCTGAGTGCAGTCACCCAGACCCGCCGCTTCAAACTGTGCCAGTACTTCTTCCAGGTCGTCACGCTTCACCTGCATGACGGCACCCAGTTCTTCTGAGAACAGCGCAGCAGCAAGCTCTTCTTTGTTTTCAGCTAATAAGTCGAGCTTGATATCCAGACCGGTATGCGCGGCAAACGCCATTTCGGTCAGGGTGGCAAACAGGCCACCGTCTGAACGGTCGTGGTACGCCAGCAGTTTGCGGTCGGCGTTGAGGCCCTGTACCACAGCGAAGAAGGCTTTCAGGTCTTCTGCGTCATCCAGGTCAGGTGCGGTATCACCCACGCGGTTGAATACCTGCGCCAGACAGGAAGCACCCAAGCGGTTCTGCCCACGACCCAGATCCACCAGAATCAGGTCGGTGGCGTCGTCTGTGCGCTTCAGTTCTGGGGTCAAAACTTTGCGGGCATCAGACACGGGCGCGAAACCGGTGATAATCAGGGACATTGGCGCAGTCACCGCCTTATCTTCGCCGTTTCCGTTTGCATCAACTTCGGTCCAGCGGGTCTTCATTGACATGGAGTCTTTACCCACAGGAATGGTTACCTGCAGCTCTGGGCAGAGTTCCATACCCACAGCTTTTACGGTGTCGTACAGTTTGGCGTCTTCACCGTCGTGGCCCGCTGCACACATCCAGTTCGCCGACATTTTGATGTCGGCCATCTTGTTGATCGGTGCGGCAGCGATGTTGGTGATGGCTTCTGCCACAGCTAAGCGACCGGAAGCTGGCGCATCAATCAGAGCCACTGGCGTGCGCTCACCCATTGCCATGGCTTCCCCGGCATAGGTGTCGTAAGACGCTGTCGTTACGGCGACGTCAGCCACGGGCACCTGCCAAGGGCCAACGAACTGATCACGTGCGACAGTACCGGTAATCGAACGGTCACCAATGGTGATCAGGAAGGATTTACTCGCCACGGTAGGCAGCGTCAGGATGCGCTTGGCGGCATCGGTCATGTCGATGCCGTCGCTGCTGAAGGTGTCTTCGCTCTTTCCGCGGGTCGCGACATCACGATGCATGCGCGGGGCTTTACCCAGCAGGACTTCAAGTGGCAGATCTACCGGGCTGTTGTCGAAGTGGCTGTCGGTGACGGTCAGGTGTTCTTCTTCGGTGGCGATACCGACGACGGCATAGGGGCAGCGTTCACGGGCACAGATGGCATCGAACGCCTCCATGTCTTCTTCAGCAACAGCCATGACATAGCGTTCCTGAGACTCGTTACACCAGATTGCCAGCGGGCTCATGCCCGGCTCGTCATTCGGTACGTTACGCAGCTCGAATTTACCGCCACGGCCACCGTCAGACACCAGCTCAGGGAAGGCGTTAGACAAGCCACCCGCACCTACGTCGTGGATAAAGGCAATCGGGTTGTCATCGCCCAGCTGCCAGCAGCGGTCGATCACTTCCTGACAGCGGCGTTCCATCTCTGGGTTTTCACGCTGTACCGAAGCAAAGTCCAGATCAGCATTCGACTGGCCAGACGACATAGACGACGCCGCGCCACCGCCCAGACCAATCTGCATCGCCGGGCCACCCAGAGCGATCAGGCGTGCGCCGACCGGGATATCACCCTTCTGAACATGGTCGTCACGGATATTGCCGTAACCACCCGCTATCATAATCGGCTTGTGATAACCACGAACTTCGCCGTCGTGCTCTTGTTCAAAGGTACGGAAATAACCACACAGTGCCGGACGGCCAAATTCGTTGTTAAACGCCGCACCACCGATGGGACCCTCGAGCATGATGTCGAGGGCTGAGACGATGCGATCCGGTTTGCCGTACTGGCTTTCCCATGGCTGTTCGAAGCCCGGAATTTTCAGGTCCGATACGGTAAAACCCGTCAGGCCCGCTTTTGGCTTGGAGCCTCGACCCGTCGCGCCTTCGTCACGGATCTCACCACCAGAGCCGGTTGCCGCACCAGAGTGCGGAGCAATCGCGGTTGGGTGGTTGTGCGTTTCTACCTTCATCAGGATGTGCATGTCTTCCTGGTGGTAGCTGTAGTTACGCGCTTTTTGATCGGTGTCCGGATTCGGGAAGAAGCGGCCCGTGTGGTGACCACGGATCACAGAGGCGTTGTCTTTGTACGCCGACAGAATGTCTTCGCTGTAACACTCGTAAGTGTTTTTGATCATGGCGAACAGGGATTTGTCCTGATCTTCGCCGTCGATGGTCCAGCTGGCGTTAAAAATCTTGTGGCGGCAGTGCTCAGAGTTCGCCTGGGCAAACATCATGAGTTCAACGTCGGTCGGGTTACGATCCAGCTTAATGTAGTTTTCAACCAGATAATCGACTTCGTCTTCAGCTAAAGCCAGACCCAGAGTCTGATCAGCGGCGATCAAGGCATCACGACCACCACCAAGAATATCAATGGTGCTCAGCGGCGCAGGCTCGGCGTGCGAGAACAGGCTGGCTGCCGCTGCGCTGTTTTCAAGAACCACTTCGGTCATACGGTCATGAAGTACCGCAGCAATCGCATCACGGTCAGCGGCGGCTGCCCCTTCAACGTAGTAAGCCACACCACGCTCCAGACGATCGACATTCGCCAGACCACAGTTATGAGCGATGTCCGTCGCTTTTGAGGACCACGGCGAAATGGTGCCAAAACGCGGCACGACTAAGAACAATTCACCAGCGCCATCTTTCTGCTCGGCTTTCGGCCCGTAACGCAGAATGCGCTCCAGGACAGTGAGTTCAGCGTCGCTCAGATCGGCTTTCAGATCAGCGAAATGCGCAAACTCGGCATAAACACCGGTCACGCCCGGTACGGCTGACTGCAGCTTGGTGAGGATTTTGTTCTGACGGAATGAGGAAAGCGCCGGGGCGCCACGCAGCTCAAGCATGGTGGTTCGACTCATAACAGGAAAAAAATGAGGCCGAATTGTACTGGATCAGCCTCTCATCTGCCATACAGAAGGCACAGCAAAAGAAAATCAGATCTGGACGGAAGAACAGTCTGTTCCCGGGTGAGTAACCTCAGGTAGTGCTAACTATGAGATGTTTTCTGTATATATTTCAAAGCATTACCCAAGTTTCACTATTTCAGGCGCAGGTAAAATTCTCCCGCATCGCTGTTTTAACTGACTCACAGGAGCTAAACTCTCAAGTCTAAGGGAGATGTTAAATACTTATGACCAGGCTGCTGAACACCATAAGGAATGCAAGACGTGTATTAACCACACTGGCTGTGGTTGCATTGCTTGTGAGCAGCCGGCACCCAACTCTGCTCGATCAGATCATTGAAGAGGGCCGCCTGGTCGTCGTTACCCGCAACAACCCCACCACCTACTATGAAGAACGTCAGGGCGCGACGGGCTACGAATACGAACTGGTTGAGTCATTTGCCGATTATCTTGGCGTAGAGCTTGAACTGATGGTGGTAGATAATCTTCAGGCCGCTATGGAAGCGCTCGAAAGCGGCGAAGCCCACATTTCAGCGGCCGGTTTCACCAAAGAGCAGACATCCGGCTATCCCGTGGTTTACGGCCCAACATACTCTTCCATATCAGAACAGATCGTCTATCGCCTGCGGACACCAAAGCCTGAGTCCATTGAAGACCTGCAAACCGGGCGTCTGATGGTTCCGGCAAAATCACGACATGCACGCACTCTCAGACATTGGCAGAAGACCGAGCTACCGTCTCTGTCATGGCGGGAAACCAACGAGCTGGATGCATCTGACCTGCTGCAAATGGTGTCCGACCGCGAGCTCGACTTTACGCTGGTGAATTCGAATGAATTCCGCCTGATGCGTTCGTATCTCCCGAATCTCGACGTCGCGTTTACTCTCGGTGAAATTCAGACCGTTGCCTGGGTCATGCCACGGCGTGCAGATGAATCGTTGCGGGATCGTACTTTTGATTTTTTCTACCGCCCTGAAACCGGCGTGCTGATGGCTGAGCTGTCGGAGCGGTTCTACGGCCACGTTGGCCAGTTTGATTACGTTGGGGCGCATCGTTTTCTGCGTCATAGCCGGAAAATTCTGCCGCGCTATGAAAAAGACTTCAAAGCCGGAGCGGAGAAACACGGCTTCGACTGGCGTTTGCTGGCAGCAATGGGCTATCAGGAAAGTCATTGGAATCCGAGAGCACGTTCATTTACGGGCGTCCGGGGTCTGATGATGCTGACCTTGAGAACCGCAGGTGAGCTTGGCGTCACTAACCGCCTGGATCCTTCGCAAAGTATTGCGGGCGGTAGTCGTTATCTGGGGGGATTACGCGAACGTCTGGATGAGTCCGTGCGCGAGCCAGACCGAACCTGGATGGCATTAGCCGCTTACAACGTAGGCTTTGGTCATCTGGAAGATGCGCGCAGGCTGGCCGAGAAGTTGGGCCGCAATCCCGACCTCTGGATCGATGTAAAAAAAGTACTACCGCTGCTGACACAGCAACGTTACTACCGTCAGACTCGCTACGGCTACGCTCGTGGTCAGGAACCTGTGAATTACGTTCAGAATATACGCCGCTACTACGATGTTCTGATCTGGAATGAAGAGCAGATCATTGCCGATGAGAGTGACAGCGAAGCCTTACACGGCTCCAATGTCCCTGTGACAGTTATTCCACCCTTACTCTGAAACCACACTGACTCAGTCTGGGGCAGGAGATGCTTTTTTCAGCTTCTTTTTCCCCGCCCGGCGCATGGCAAAAAATTCAGTCATAGTCGTGGCGCACTGCTCAGCCTGCACGCCTCCCACAACCTCTACCTGCCAGTTAAGAAATGGCTTATCAAAAAAGCGCTCGGCGCTTTCCACAACGCCCGCTTTCGGCTCTGTTGTACCGTAAACCACGCGCCCGATGCGACTGTGAATAATTGCGCCTGAGCACATGCTGCAGGGCTCTACTGTGACGTACAGAGTGGCGCCGCTCAGGCGATAATTACCAATACGCATGGCGGCATCACGGATGGCGTTCACCTCAGCATGGGCGGTCGGATCAAGTGCAGTAATCGGAGAGTTTGATCCTACGCCGATAATCCGGCCGTCGCTGACAATCACAGCACCCACAGGGACTTCGCCCTGCTCTGCCGCCAGTGCCGCAAGATCGAGGGCGAAATTCATTCCCTCATCATCAGTGTTTACTTCCCGGCCATAGAGGCTCGCAGGATCAACTGCCACTGTCCCAGCCTCTGTCATCGAGTTCGGTATTCGCCTGATCATCCGACTTGAGCACCTTCTCCAGATCGGTAGCATGCTGCTTGGCAACCGTCAGGTACTTCTTATCATCCTCAATCACTTCACTCAGAGCGAACAGGCTCTTCTTATCGTGGTGTTTGAACAGCTGCGCTGCACGTTGCGCCTGATAGGCACGGAACCCCATCAGCGACAGCGCCTTACGCCCCATCGACAACGCCGAGTCGAACGTTTCACGTTCAATGTGATCCGCACCGGCATGAAGCAACTCCGCGGCTTCACGACGCCCAGCGGCACGGGCCAGAATTTTTATATCCGGATGATGACGCTTCACCTGATGAATGGTCTTCAACATACGCTGGTGATCATCAATCGCCAGTACCAGCAAGTCGACGTCTTCAATGCCTGCGGTTTCCAGCAGGTCCATGCGGGCGGCATCACCGTAATACACTTTATGACCAAAGTTACGAACAAGATCCACCTGGGCAGCATCGTGCTCAAGTACGGTGATTTCAAAGCCGTTCATGCGCAGCAGACGTCCCACGATTTGACCAAAACGACCAAACCCAACAAGAATCGCCTTCCCTTCCGGTTCTTTAATTGCATCATGGGCTCGTTCTAAGGCTTTCGCTCCGCGCAGGCGAGGCAGCACGAGGCGCTCATTAATAACAAACAGTAAAGGGGTCAGTGCCATCGACAATGCCACGACCAGTGTCAGCGGGTCGATGATGTAAGCTGGCAGAACATCTCTTGCTGCTGCAAAGCTGAACAGCACAAATGCAAACTCACCCGCCTGCGCCAGCGAGAAAGTGAAAATGGCATTACTACGGCTACTGAGCCCGAATGCCTTACCCAAAATCAGCAGAACCACCAGCTTGACCAGCACCAGCCCGCCAACCATTGCAAGGATTGGCCATGGATTCTCCATCAGCAAGGCAAAGTCGATTGAGGCACCCACCGAAATAAAGAACAGCGCCAGTAACAATCCCTTAAACGGCTCAACCTCGGCTTCCAGCTCATGACGGTATTCCGAGTTCGCCAGAACCACACCAGCAACAAAGGTACCCAACGCCGGAGACAGACCTATATGCTCCATCAGCAGAGCGATACCGACCACCAGAAATAGCGCTGTGGCGGTAAACATTTCACGTAAACGGGTTTCAGCAATAATCCGGAAGACCGAGCGGCTCAACCAGCGACCAACAACAACAATACCGACAACAGCACCCAAAACCATCAGGGCACTCTGATAACCGGGCAGATTGTGCTTATCGCTGAACGTACCGACCTCTGCCACAGCTAGCAATGGCAACACCGCCAGCATTGGAATAACCGCAATATCCTGAAATAGAAGCACAGCGAAGGCCGACTGACCGCTGTCATTTTTCATCAGACCTTTTTCATTCAAGGTCTGCAGAACAATGGCGGTAGAAGATAATGACAGAACCATGCCAACCACGACCGCATGCTGCCAATTATCCAGATAAACCAATGCAATACCGGCAATGACGGCACTGGTGATAACGACCTGCAGCCCGCCCATACCCACAATGGGTACACGCATGCGCCAGAGCTTCGATGGGTCAAGTTCTAACCCCACGAGAAACAGCATCATCACGACACCGAACTCAGCGAAGTGCATCACCTCTTCGATATCCTGACCAATCAGACCCAGCGCAAACGGGCCGATCACAGCGCCCGCACAGAGATAGCCGAGAACAGACCCCAGGCCAAGACGAGCAGCAATAGGCACTGCAATCACCGCGGCGGCCAGAAAGACAAACGCCTGCATAAGGAAGCCAGCTTCATGCATCGCCCGGGTGCTCCTTCAGGTACTTCAACAGACAGGACCGATACTGCTCAACCGTTTTATCGAGATCCTCATCCGGAGAATGACGACCATGATAAACCTCAAAGGTGGGTTTCATTTCCAGATGACAAACGTTCGCCATCCGCGGGTAATGAAGAAAATACTCACTCAACGGGCGCTCATTAACACCAGTGTCGCTGTAAGTATGCTCTGGTGCCCCGGCCGTCAATACAACCCACATATATTTGCCTGCCAGACGCTGCTGCTTACGCCCGTAGGCATAGCCATATTCCAATACGAGATCCTGCCATTCACGCAACAATGCTGGCATGTTGTACCAATAGACTGGGTGCTGAATAACAATAAGATCATGTTCAAGAAGCAATTTCTGTTCGGCTTCTACATCAATAAAAAAGTCTGGGTAGGTTTCATAAAGATCATGCACCGTCACATTATGCAGATCGCTGATACGGTTCAACAACGCACGGTTTGCTCTTGAGCGCTGATGAGCCGGGTGTGCATAGACAATCAAAGCCTTAGCCAAGTGTCAGCCCCCTACTTTTTTGACGGTAAAGCCGCGCCTGGTCAGTTCAGAAACCAGAAGATCACGCTGCTCTCCCTGAATTTCAATGACGCCGTCTTTCAGGGCGCCGCCTGTGCCGCACTTTTTCTTCAGCTCTTTGGCCAGTGTCTTCAACTCGCTGCCCACCAGCGGAACGCCCGATACCAGAGTCATGACTTTGCCACCACGACCTTTGGTTTCGCGCGCGACTCTGACAATGCCGTCACCTTCTGGCGCCTGCTCCTGATCACAAGTACATTGGTCAACGGCTTCGCCGCACCCCGGACAGGCGCGACCGAATTCAGTGGAGTATACGAGGCCACCGGATGAAGATTTTTTAGACATGACGTGTTTCCGTTGTCAGAGCAGTTCAGCTGGAAACTACCCTAACCGGGAGATGGGTTCAATCAGGGGAGCAGTTCAGAAGAGCACATTATCTCTGGGAAACTTAAGAACCACCATAGTGCCATGCCCTTCTTCACTGGCCATGCTCAGCTCACCTCCCTGATTTAACATCAGATTATAGGCGACGGTCAGCCCCAGCCCTGTGCCCTCGCCTACGGCTTTGTTGCTGTAGAAGGGGTTGATGGCTTTTTCCAGCTGGCCCGAGTCCATACCACAGCCACTGTCTTTGATAACCAGGTTAATGTAGTTATCCTCCAGTTCTGAGGCGATCTCAATATTGCCACCGGCCGGCATGGCCTCGCAGGCGTTCTCGATAATTTTCCCGAGGATCAACCTCACCTGAGACGGCACAACGTCAACCTCAAGGCTTTCCTCTACGAGCGTAATCAGGCGGATGTCATCCCTCTGGCAGGCGTCAACAGTCCGCGCGGCTTCACGCAACAGGTCATTGAGAGACACTTTCTCTCGCTCCAGCGAATCGGAATCAGCGAACGTTCTCAGTTCGCTGATGATATTTCTGACACGCTCAAGACTGTGCTTGGACGCTGAAATTAACTCTGGCCCGTCGTCCTTCACAAACGCCAGATCAATAGCGTCACGCATTTTCTCAAGTGTTGAGCGTAACTCGTTATCGTTAATTTTATCTTCGGCATGCTGATATTCTTCAGCAAGACTGATCAACTCACTGAGATATTCACTCAAGGTCGCAATGTTGCTGTAAACCACCGCCACAGGATTATTGATTTCGTGAGCAACTCCAGCGGCGAGATGGCCTAGCGACGCCATCCGCTGTGCCTGAAGCAACAAAGCCTGCATTTTCTGAAGCTGATCGAGACTCGCCTGCAGGTTAGTATTACTTTCATGCAGCTCACGCGTTCGCGCGTGAACCTTTTCTTCAAGCTGCTCATTCAGCTGTTTCGCTTTCTGCTCCGCCGCCTGTCGTCGCTCCATCTGTAACTGCATCGCCGATAACAGGTCACGCATTTTCGAGGTGAGGTCATCAAGCTCTGTACCGGCAAGTGACTCTTCAACTTCCAGATTGAGCTGGGTAGGGCTGTGGACATCAGCATCAATAAGGCGACGGGTCAGGCGACGTACCGGCCCCGTCAATCGTAAGCGCAGTACTATAAGAAGTACGACAATCAGTGCGAGTGTGCGCCCCAGGTCTGCAAGCAGTACGATAATCGCACGTCGCTCAAAACCCGCGTTCACCTGAGACTTATCGGCAAACAAAGTGACTTCACCGATGACCGATGGTGACTCAGTGCTGTTGGTACGATACTGCTGAGGCACGTAGAGTTGAGTGGTGAACTCAAGTAAATCCTGACTATCAGACACACTGCCCTGGCGAATCATAAAGTCAGTATTCACTTCACTGACCTGCGCTGCAACGACCCCCGGATGAGTCAGAAGACTGTCGAGACCCGCAGTCAGGCTACGCTGGTCGTAATTATAGAGGGCCAGAGCGGCCGTCGTGACAGAACGTTCAAGCTGGGTATTCACAGATTGATCAAAGTTCTTCTGAGCATCACGATAATCCACCACCATCTGTATGCCGCTGAATACAAGTCCGGCAAGAAGGCTCCAGATAACCACCTGAAGGGTGAGTTTTTTATCAATCGAAGTCACTGGCAACACTCAGGTTCTGTTGTGTAACTGGAAGTATAGACCCTATCGGGGAATTGGAATCGCGGTACGGTCCACAACTTTACGCATAACGAAAGAAGAATGGACCCCACTGACCCCTTCGATACGCGTCAGAGTGCCCAACAGAAACTGCTGATACGCATCCATATCCTCGACCAGCACCTTGAGTACGTAGTCCGCCGACTGTCCGGTAATGAGATAGCACTCGAGCACCTCAGGGCAAGCGGTCAGCTTTTCTTCGAAGTTGTTGAAACGCTCCGGCGTGTGCCTGTCCATGCTGATATTAATCAGTGCCAGCAGATCCAGCCCCAGTTTACGCGCATCCAGTAAGGCCCGGTAACCTGTGATCAGACCGCTGTCTTCCAGGGCCTTTACACGACGCGAGCAGGGGGATGGAGATAACCCTACCCTATCAGCCAGCTCCAGATTGCTGAGACTACCGTCCTGCTGCAACAGATCCAGAAGGTGTCGATCGGTGCGATCGAGCACCACAGGAGTTGTTTTAGCCATCGCTTAACCCATAAAAGCAATAATTAACCATAATAAAACATATTTACAGATACTTATTGCCCAATCAATCATTTTTAAAGGCACATTTGCAATCATTCTCCGCAACAAGAGGCATACACTATGTCCATACTGTGAAGGCAGCCGGTGATTCCAATCAGACACTGGTGGCGGGACGCTCAAAAGGCCGACCGAAGTACTACTCAAAAGGCAGTGACTACCCAGCCAGACAGTTGACAAACACGACTGAAATTACCCTTTCAGAACCAACGGACAGAACCACGGATAAGACAATGACTACGCCTGCGAACCCACGCTTCAACCACTCCAAATACCGCGCCTTCCCGCGTGTGACGCTTGACGACCGCCAGTGGCCATCGAACGCCCTGAGCACAGCGCCACTCTGGTGTTCTGTGGATCTACGTGATGGTAACCAGGCACTTATCGACCCGATGACCGTAGAACAGAAGAAACAGATGTGGGCCCTCTTGGTACGCATGGGTTTCAAAGAAATCGAAATCGGTTTCCCATCTGCGTCACAACCTGATTTCGACTTTGCACGCTGGCTGATTGAAGCCCGCCAGATCCCTGACGATGTCACTGTTCAAGTACTGGTGCAGGCTCGCGACGAGTTAATTGAACGCACGTACGAAGCACTGCGCGGTGTACGCCGGGCAGTAGTGCATGTTTATAACTCCACCTCTCCGGTGCAACGCAATAAAGTCTTCGGGCTTGAGAAGAGTGGCATCATCGACATCGCCCGCAAAGGTGCAGCTAAGGTAATGGCGGAGTCTGAGAAGTTTCCTGAAACAGAATGGGTATTTCAGTACTCTCCTGAAAGCTTCTCAAGCACTGAAGTCGAGTTTGCCACCGAAGTGTGTAACGCCGTCATTGATGTGTGGCAGCCAACGCCTGACAACAAAACCATCATCAATCTGCCAGCGACGGTGGAATCAGCCATGCCGAACGTCTTTGCTGATCAGGTTGAATGGTTCTGCCGTCATGTCGACAAGCGCGACAGTATTACGGTGAGCATTCACACCCACAATGACCGTGGTTGTGCCGTCGCAGCAGCAGAACTGGCGTTACTCGCTGGCGCCGACCGCATAGAGGGGACGCTTCTGGGTAATGGTGAGCGCACTGGCAACATGGACATAGTAACGATGGCCATGAACCTCTACAGCCAGGGCATCGACCCCGAGCTCGACATCAGCATTGCTGACGACATCATTGCGACCGTAGAAGAATGCACCAACATTAAAACGCACCCGCGCCACCCGTGGTTGGGAGAACTGGTTTATACCGCCTTTTCTGGCAGCCACCAGGACGCAATCCGTAAGTGTCTTGCGCAGCAGAGCGAAGATGAGCACTGGGATGTTGCCTACCTGCCGATTGATCCGCAGGACATCGGCCGCACGTACCAGTCGGTTATCCGGGTAAACAGCCAGTCGGGTAAAGGCGGCGCCAGTTACATTGTCGAACAGGCGTTAGGTGTCACTCTGCCACGCTGGATGCAAATCGAACTGGCACAACACATTCAGTCAGCGTCAGAGCGTGAAGCGCGTGAGCTGAGCAGTGAAGAGATTGTTGCTATCTTCCGCCAGGCCTTTATGCCTCGCGGTGGGCACTACGAGCTGTCTGGTTATCAGACAGAACATGACAGCCTGCACCACACGATTCAGGCGACATTAAATGATGGCCAGAACCTGATCACACTGCACGGTAAAGGCAGCGGCAGTATCAGTGCCTTCGGCGACGCTCTGCACAAGACGACCGGGCTCGACCTGCAGGTTGTTCAGTTTGAAGAGGTCTCTCTCGGCGAAGGCTCAGATGCTCAGGCAATGGCGTTTGTTCAGATCAGCTTACAAGGCCAGCGTTTTACCGCGGCCGCCCAGGATGGCGACACTCTGGCAGCCAGCCTTGAGTCAATCGTTACGGCATTAAATATCGCCATCGCTCAGGGCGTTAAAGCAGCCTGACCGGGGAGTTACTCTTCAGGGTTCTCCTCACCTCGCTGTGCGCCAGTCAGACCCCCACCTGTGACGGTGGGGTCGTCTTTTACACGAATGACCCGCGCCGGAATGCCTGAACGCTCGAATTCGGCGAACCAGACTTTCTGATTTTTCTGCAACGTATCTCCCGGACCTTTGACTTCCAGTAGTTCAAAGCCTTCATTTTTTGGGAATCGAACCAGGTCTGGAAGACCTGCTTTATGCTGCCTCAGATCCTTCAACAGAAAACGGAACATTCCCTGCCATGCCGACACTGGAATACGTTCAACGGATAAGCGGATCAGGTCTTCGGTCAGCACCGCCCAGTGTACGAAGGGATTCGCGATGCCCTGCTTCTGCTGGTAGGTAAACAGCGCATGCGCAAGAAGCACATCAGACGACTCAAGAGCCTGCCAGCAAGTATCAAATTCGCTTTTACGCAATGCCATGAAGTCAGCTTCATACAAATCCGCTGGTCGCATCTGAAACGGATGGAAAAACGCCCCGGGAACGGCTGCATAAATAGCAGACCAGAATACAAGGCCAAACATCCCCGGAATTAGCAGGTTCTCGCAGTAAACCAGCCGTTCGCCAGGACTCTCAGACTCGAGGGCAGCGGCAACGGCGCGCTCAACGCCCAGCGATAAACGAGTTTCAGCAGGCATCGTCAAAATGTCTTCTTCGGGGCTTGAAACCCTGTCAGCAAGACGACGACATAATTCGCGGTTGTACTTCATTTTGCGCGGCACAAATGAGAGTAAAAACTGATGCTCTTCTTCATTGACTGGAGCATCAGCCATGTCAGAGGCCAGTGCGTCGGCTTCGTTGTTTCGCCCCTGTGATACTAAGATTCTGAGGCGTCTTTCACGGGCCGGATGGCGAACACTACGCTCGTAGACCTCCAACGCGTCGTCAGAATATCCGAGTCTTTCCAGCTGACGCCCGATATCGACCAGAAAACGGTGACGACGACGCCTCAGTGTTGGTTCGTCCGAGGCTGGTAAGCGATCTGCGATCAGGCAAAGCGCTTCTATGCTTTGGTCTTTGAGGTCACCCGCCTCATCGCGTAAAGCATGATACACCCGGTGGGCTTCGAGGTCGGCGCGCTGGTGGCACCAGCGACTTGCACTGTTGAGCTGGTAGGACTCATAACGATAAATGCCCAGGTCACGCAAAACAAACTCAGTAAAATCCTGATACAGGTTCCCGAAAAAAAGAAGCCGGAAGGTTTCCAGCTCCTGCTCTCCATAAACGCAGTAAATGTCGGTATCTGGCAAGTCAGGCACGTAAACTTCGGGTTCCTCCATCATGAGCGCCAGTAACTCTGGCTTACGCAACGAAGAAGCTGGCTTTTGGTCGGCCTGTGCCTGAATAGCTGAAGCCAGCTCCGGGCGCGTATACAGATTCAACCAGTCAGTTTCATCCGGAATCATACCCGAGCCGATAGAATATATTTGAATAAAACGGTGGCTGGTTAACTCGCCCGCCGCGCCGTCAATGTCAGAAATTTCAGAGTAGATAATTTTGTCGCGCCGGAACCAGTCTCCACGACGACTGAGCAGACGCACATACAAAGACTGAGCGTCTTCAGACAGAGACAAAAAGTCATCAAAGAAAGCGCGCTCAGACTCATTAAGAATGTCTGCATAAAGCTGCGAGACATGATTGAGAAGGTAAATAAAGTTGTCGAGATAATACTTCTCGGGAAGATCCGGAGCGACGGACATGCTCAGCTATTAGCCTTATGACGTTAACATCAGGACATAATAGCAGGCGCAGCGGCCCGCCCAAGACCGCTGCGCAGAATTCTTATTTTTTTGTCTGGTGAGGGTGGTGATGTACCGGAAAGGTGCGACCGTAGGTAATCATCTCTCCCAGAATCAGGCCACCAAAGAAGCCCGTTAAAGCAGCCTCAAGGGACGCACCCACCATGCTGCCTATTACTACGCCAAAGCCGGCACCCAGCAGGCCACCGAAAACCATCGACTTGCGACGATACGCCGCTATTTTGCCTTTTCTCATTTGCATTTCCTCCAAATGTTCAACCTGTTGAACAGGGCATGCTTGAAGACAGCTCAGTCCCCGAAAAGTTGCCAGTGAAATAACAAATTTTCAGGTTATTTCCGCTGCCTGACTTTTAATTTATCACAGCCTTTTAAAGCTGCAATATAGTGGCGTAGAAGGTCGCAGTGCTAACAGAGAAAACACGACTTACATCAAGATTGCGGGAGAGATAAATGCTGATGAATGGTGCAGAAATACTGGCATTTCGGCAGGTCGCACCAGTCGCGTGCAGACAGCTGTACAGTATTGGTAAATTAATGAGGCAGATAAAAATTTGTCGGCTTTGACAGAGAGATGAGGTTCTGAAGAAAAGCAGGCCAATGGCTGGCCTGCTCTGTCATACGGATATCAGTGCTCAACGCCACCTTCACCGTGCACGTGACCGTGCTGCAGTTCTTCTTCGCTGGCTTCACGGATGCTTTCAACTTTTACAGAGAACGCCAGTGACTTACCTGCCAGAGGGTGGTTCGCATCAACAGTTACTTCAGTTTCGTCGACTTCAGTCACGATCAGATTGATCGGACCGTGCTCAGTCTGAGCAGTAAACGCCATGCCCGGCTCTACGCTTTCAACGCCCTGAAAAGCTTCGTGAGGTACTTTCTGAATACGCTCATCGCTGTACTCGCCGTAGGCATCTTCAGGTGCGATGGTTACGTCCAGTTCATCACCAACCTGCTTACCTTCCAGCGCTGCTTCCAGACCTGGGATGATGTTCTGCGCACCGTGCAGGTACGTCATTGGCTGACCACCTTCTGAAGAGTCGATCACTTCGTTGCTGGCAACGTCAGTGACTTTGTAGTGAATGGTAACGACTTTCTGTTGTTCGATGGTCATAGTGTTTCCCGTAATTGTTTGCCCGACTGGGCTGAATGTGGCCCCCAGTATAACAAGCCACACGCTGAGGAAAACCGTCACAGCAGGCGGATTTTGTCCATGACGGCATTTCTTGAGAGAGTTCGCACCCTGGAGTCCCTGTCAAACCGGACTTTCAGGTAATCGCTATCCTCACTGATAACAATACCTTCACCCAAAGTGTCGTGAACGATTCTGGGTAACTTTTTATCATCATTGAATTTGCTGTCGATCACGCCACCCGGGCGTTTCACCTGCCCTACTGGCGCAGAGGCCTCGAACCGTACTTCAAGATCTCCGGCGCCAAGATGCGCCAGATAATGCCCTAACCATTGCGGTTGATAGCCGTCCTGACCGCGGAGTATATAGGCGCTGTCTCCACGAGCGATTGTTTCAAACAGCTCCCGGGAACGTGATACGCCCAACTCCCGTTCGAAGCTACTGGGCATTTCGCGATCTGAACATTCGCGAAGTGGTTTATCCGGAGTATCTGGTGCAAGCAGGTGCAGCTCCTTACGCGCCCGGGTCATACTGACGTAGAGAAGTCTACGTTCACTCGCGATATCCGCCGCCGTCGTGAACTCTCCTTCCGGATGGTACGGGAAATACTGACCGTTCAGCCCCGGAATAATCACAGTATCCCACTCCCGTCCCTTGCTTTTGTGAGCACTGGTCAGGGTGACCCTCTGGTCAGACTGGTTCTTCTGTAACTTTACTTTCTGCAGAAGAGCCCGCCAGTGCTCGGATAATTCGCTCGCGCTGAGATCAGTACTCCGGGCATAACTCATAAACGCACGAATAGTCTCTATCCGGTCGTCGCTCTGTTGTGCGCTGAAGGCATTATCACGAATGCCCTCTTCCAGTTCGGTTTGCTCAGCGTAATCTTTCAATAACCGCCAACCTTTCATGTTAGTCAGCTCAGCCGCAGATATGATCTGTGCACGCACTTCGAGCTGTTGTACCTGCCATTTGCTCAGATCATCCGGCAAAGCCTCTATCAGGGCCTCGCCGTAGCCCTGAGTCACAGCGGCCATTTTCTGGGCGATACGTTCAAGGAGTGCACGTCTGACTTTAGGAAACGGCGTCGTCAGTATGTGTAACCAGCTTTCCTCACGGCTACGGAGCGAACGCTCGCTGAAACGACCGGAAGCGATTTCCAGAAGCAACCAGAATATCCGTAATTCCCAGGCCTCCAGTACTGATCGACTGTGATCCAGGTGGTAAGGAATATCTTCTTTCAGAAGGCTCAGTTCTAACGCCGCCGACAGAGACCATATACGGTGGATAACAACGATGTCGGCGTTAGCATCCTGCTCAATGGCGTCGCGGATCAACTTTATGCTGAAAGCAGCTTCATTCCGGACCCGGTGCAGTTTCACCCGTGTATCGGGCGTCGTTGAGTGCGATAAACCCGTTACGCCTTCGCGTTCGCGGTTATGGAAAATCAGGTGATTAGCGCAGAAGCTGAGCGCATGGCCGTAGCGGAAGGTATGCGGCAACTGATACGTCGTCGCATCGCCAAACTCCTGCGCAAATCGGCTTACGATAAATTCGGGCTTTGAGCCGCGGAATTCATAAATCGTCTGATCTGGATCTCCTATGACCACGACATTGCCTCGCCCACCCCAGAGCATATGCAGAAGCGCCTGCTGAACATCATTAATGTCCTGATATTCATCCACCAGTATCCATTGCATATGACCACCAAAGTGGTCGGCCAGCTCAGGATGCGATCGTAAACACATCACAGGGTCGTACAGCATGTCAGAGTAACTGATGCGGTAATTCGACCGGCGCCAGTCTTCAAAGCGGTAAAAGAGTTCAGTGAAGATCCGGCACTCTGGTGGGTAATCGAGGGTTTCCAGAACATCCGCTGCGGGCAATAGCCCTGACTTAACCAGATCGAGAAATGCCATCGCGGGTTCTACCCACTTGCGCCGCTGGGAAAGAATATCCTGACGCGTATCATCGTCTGCTATTTCCTGCAGTAAGCGCCAGACAATACTCTCGGTCTCTCCGTCTGACAGGACCTTACCCTGCCACTGTGGCAGTGCCCCCATAGTGATCAGGCGATCATAAATTTTCAGACCCAATGAGTGGAATGTACGAATCTGGGGAAGCGGCTGACCACTGACAAGTGATGTCAGACGCTTTTGAAAATCTTCCTGCGCCGCTTTGTTGTACATCAGCACCAGCATGCGCCGCGCTGGTACGCCGTCGTGCAGACGCGCCTGAATAAAATGCGTCAGTGTCGATGTCTTCCCTGCCCCGGCCACAGCGATCACACGTGCATGCCCCTGCTTATGGGCAACGACGGCTTGCTGTTCAAGGGTGAGCTGGGCGATGGACACGGGTAACGGACTCAGGATGCAGAATCAAGGAAACCCCGAATGGTACGGAGTGACCTGTGTGGATGCAATTCAAAACAATAAGCGGATACCCGAAAGCCCACGTCACAGATACCTGTGAAACTTGCGAAACCTAGACAGCCAACGCTGACAGATTGAAGCGTATCTGAAGAATAAAGCACCAATGGCTGAAGCCGCAAAGCAACAAACAAACACCGAGATGCCCCCAAAAACGACAGAGAAAGGGATTCGGGCAGTATTGAGAAAGGCTCTGATAAGTTCTGAAGTTATACGTTCTCTCAAGCTGCGTGGGTGCAGAGAACAGAGTACAGACACCGCGTATCTTATGCGTAGCCCCTGACTGGGGCTTCTGGCACCCGGGGCAATTCGGGCAAGACTATAAAAAGCTGTTTGGCGAAATGCCGTCGGAGACAGTGTCGCGTGCAGAGTTGATTTTTTAATCGGCTGAAGATGTCCGTTGCGGAGCACTTCCTGAGTTATTGAAACCGGCATGCGTGCGGCGCCGGTCAATGATGGGAGAGTTGGCCGCAAGAGCAAAACCGAGCCCCGCTACTTTATAAAGATTAACTTCCACTTCATCCGGGGCGATTTGTTTTGCGTGCCATAAGAACCCAGAAATTGAACGGGAAAAGTCGTATGCGCTGGTTGAGATAATTCCGGAATTGCTCCAATAACCATTCCGGTACAAAAAAGCCCCGTTTCCGGGGCTTTCGATTTCTTACTTCAGCATCTCTACAGAACTTACGCCTGCTGCGCTGCAACCTGACCATGTTCCGTCAGGGCTTTGATACCACTGATCCGGTTGGCTTCGGCGGCCAGTACTTTTTCTTCGTCGCTGGCGTATTTCTCATCCCACTCCAGCACTTTAGGTGTCATCAGGTGGTGCCACAGCGGTGGGCACAAGGCAACAACGATGGTGGTCAGGTAGCCGTTGATCATAGTCGGTGCTTCTGGGTATGGGCGCAGGTCCTGGTATGGCACTTCACCGTGTGCGTGGTGGTGAGAGTGACGGGTCAGGTTGAACATGCTCCATGAAGAGAAGCGCTTGTTGGTGTTCCATGAGTGACGTGGCTGCACTGGCAGTTCTGGGTTGCGCACCATGCCGTAGTGTTCCATGTAGTTTACGATTTCCAGCAGCGCTTTACCGAACAAGCCCGCACCGATAAACATCAGCATGGTTTCTACGCCACCCGCCAGGTAAGCCAGCGCAACGATGATGGCGCTCATGCCGTAGCCACGCAGTACCGAGTTACGAATCGACAGTGGGTTATGCCCCATTTTACGCAGGCGCTCGGCTTCGAGTTTAAGTGCGCTGATGTTGCCCTTAATGGTCGATGCCAGTACGTGGAAATAGACGTTGCGGCCACGCGGTGCAGTGGCAGGATCTTTAGTCGTACTCACGTAACGGTGGTGACCGTAAACATGTTCAACGGCGAAGGCGACATCGAAGCTGAAAGCCAGCAACCAGCGACCAATAAACATTGAGGTCGGGTCCCAGGTACGATGCGTCAGTTCATGGCCGGTAATGGTGCCCACCATACCAATCATCAGGCCGGTCATAAGCAGAGCGCACAGATCTGACACCCAAGTGCCCTCGGCTTTAGCTGCCAGAACATCGTAACCGGTCAGGCTGGTGAGCATTTCTCCCAGACCGAACAGATCACCGGCACTCACCTGCCAGAAATAGGCAAAGACAATCAACGAAAGGAGAGGCAATGCTAACCAGAGCTGCGCAGTCAAAATACCCGGGTGTTTAAAGTCAGGAGTCGTTGTGTCATCCCCCAACACAGCGTCCAGTACGATATAGCCGCCGAAGATGGCGATCAGACCATAAATAATCCAGTCGGCGCCGAGGAACATTGCCGCTGCGGCAAGCAGACCAATGGCGTGAAAAAGAAAGTATTTGAGGTAATGGAACATAGGATTCTCCTTCCGTTATGCTCTTTTATGTTAGATTTAAATTCTGTCTTATCCGGCTTTTTGGGTATGCGAACGGTCGGTAAACCGGTCGCAATAAATTCCGTTTTCGCTCATGCCTAATTTCTTCAGGCAGCTTTCTGCAGCGTCCAACATAGGAGGTGGGCCGCACATGTAGGTTTGGGTAATGTCTGTTAATTCAGGAATAACATCCGTGACCAGACCGCGACGCCCTTCCCAACTGCTGCCTTCAGGCTCTTCAGACAGCACCGGGATAAAGCGGAAGCGGCCGGACCAGTTGCGCGAAATACGGGATATTTCTTCAAGCGCACACAGGTCTTTCTCGGTGCGCGCGCCAAACAGGAAGGTCACGTCACGGTCTATTTTGTGGTTCATGGCGTCTTCGAGAATGGCAAGCACTGGCGCGATTCCGCTGCCGCCGGCGATCATTAACATCTCTCCGCCACGTTTATCACCTGAGTCCTGACGCAGATAAAAATCGCCGTAAGGGCCATCTACCGTGACTTTGTCACCAACGACTGCATGGTGATTCGCCCAACCAGACATTTCGCCGCCCGGCACTTCGCGGATAAAGAATGTCACGTGATTGCCCTGTGGTGGTGTCGCGAATGAATAACTACGAGGGCCAGACGAGATTGAAGGCGTTGAAAACAGAGCGTACTGGCCGGGCACGTAGGTGGTCTCTTCTGGCAAAGTCACAGTGACACGGACCATGTCGACGGTGAGCTTTTCAATCGCCGTAATCTCCCCTTCCTGCACGTTTGCCACAGACGTGCCATCAGACAGACCATCAACAAAAACAGTAACGTCAGACTTCAACTGCGACTGGCAACCAAGAATGTATTTATTATCTAGATCTTCAGAGCTGAGAATAAAAGCGGATGAGGTTAACTCTTTAACCTGACCGTCCTGAAGCTTGCACTTACAGGTTGCGCACCCACCGACTTTGCAGCTATACGGAAAGCGAACACCCTGACGTAACGCGGCGGTCAGAATGGTCTCTTTCGGGTTTACCGTGAACTCCCCAACGCCTTCGATAGTTAAGGTATGTGGTTTCGCAGATTTGAACAGCCCAAACATTGCTCTGATTTCTCATTGTTAGATTGTCCGACAATACTACAATGTGAAATTGCGAGGGGAAGGTTATAAACGGCCATAAAGAAACGTAAAGACTCAAAAACTCTGTTTAATGATCAACCTATAACCCCACGTAAAGTTGGGTTAAGTAGATACAACTTGAGGAATCATGGGGGGTAGAAGGAGAGTGAGAATAGGCCAGAGGCATTACTATGGCGTACAAGCGATTGTGCGCTTACTTGATCTGAATCAAGCAAGCGCACTCGCACTGTAAAAAGGGGGATCAAAAGAGAGCTGAGATAATCCGCCAGGACCTCAGGACATACCGTTAGGAAAATCTTCCAGACCTGCAGTCAACGATGAACGCTGAGGCAACAATGCTTCGGTATAGATCTTCAGTTGTTCAACCGCGTAGTGCGCACGCCGCTCAAGGTAGTCATCTGATTCACGGCCCTTACCCTGCCAGAGTTCAGACGCATCACGAAGAATCAGATGCTCTGGTAACCAGAGTAAACGTGAGTTTTTGTAGCCACTACCGCGAAGTTCAGCGACAACAAAGGCGCCTCCTACAGAGCCAGAGACCGCAACCAGTAACGCGGGTTTATGCGCAAACTGCGGGTGGTTGCACCAGAGAAACAGGTTCTTCAACCCGGCAGGCGCCATGCCGTGCCACTCAGGCACCACAAACACCAACCCATCAGCCTGAGTAATTTTGTCCTGCACTTCTCTGACCTGATCATTCGCCTCACGCTCGCCATTCCACAATGGAAGGTCCGCCTTGAAGAGATCAACCACGTCAGCGCCACCTTCAAAGAAGCGCGTGTTCAGTTCTTGTGCCAGACGCAGGCTTTGTGCGCCATCACGATGGCTAGCACTGATAATTGCGTAATTTGCCATAGTTACTCCTTATAGCTAATCCGTAAATTTGCTTTTTATGTCTGTGCACAAAAAAGCAGAAAAGTTCGCTTAAGCCGCGTACGAAGGGCGCTCTTTCATGGCCGCGTACCAACGCTGGATATTGGGGTACTCATCGCCAACACGGACTTTAACAATTCGGGCAAAATCGATCGCACAGACTGCGGTAATATCGGCAATAGAAAACTGGCTGCCCGCTATCCAATCGTTATTTTCAAGCTGTGCTTCCAAAACGGGTAATGCCTTGAGGAAGTTTTTCGCGCTTTCTTTACCGAACTCTTCCACCGGTGTCATGCGATCCTTAAAAAAGCCGGTGATGTGTTGGAAAGCAAACATTGCAGGGTACAGAACCATAGACTCCATTCTGTGTTCCCACATATCGATGATGGCCCGCTCTTTTGGCGTCTTACCAAAGAGGCTGCCCTCGTCAGATATTTCATCAAGATAACGGCAGATCGCCGGTGTTTCTGACAGGCACAAGCCGTCGTCCAGCTCCAGAACCGGCACTTTAGCGAATGGGTTCTTCGCACAGAACTCCACTTTAAGGTTGTCACCAGCGCCGAGATCTAATTCTTCACGGTCATAAGCGATGCCTTTTTCGGCGAGTACCATACGAACACGACGTGGATTTGGGGCGTGCGGGTTATCATAAAGTTTCATGGAGCAAAGGCCTCTGTCGGCATGAGTAAAGTCTCAAGCTAACCAGAGGCTAAGGTGCGGTCAAGGTTGATAACTTATTGTTGCCCAGAGATAGCTAATGCGGTGGCCACCGCTGCCGTGCGATTCTCAACACCCAACTTACGGAATACAGGCTCAAGATGCTTATTCACCGTTCTGGGGCTCATCTCCAGTATTTGCGCAATTTCCTGATTGGTTTTGCCCCGACTGAGCCAGAACAGTACCTGCGTCTCACGATCGGTAAGATCAAACGCTGCCTGCAGGGCCTTACGCGCAGCAACCTCTTCATTCAATACGAAGCGCATCAGGTACTCTCCCGGTAACGGGCGACCCAGATATCGGACACTGACTTCGGCCTGATCGGACGTTAATCGCAGCATGGCATTTCTCTCTGGCGAGCGGGTCAACCATGCAGGTAAATCCTGGCTTAATACCGGTTGCCAGCTTGCCAGTTCAGCCCCTGTGCTTCCCAGCAGTTCTTCGGCGACTCGCGTTGCCCAGAGCAAGGTTCCGTTGACATCACAGGCAAACGCCGGCTGTCCCATTTCTTCAAGGGCACGACGGGCGCTCTTGGTTTTCATTGCCGTAGACAGGTGCACCTGCACACGTGCCAGCATTTCATCGAGGTTGACCGGCTTGGTCAGGTAGTCGACACCGCCAGCCTCAAGCCCTTTTAATACATCACTGCTGTCGCTCAGGCCTGTCAGAAATATGACCGGCACGTCTTCACTATCAGGTGAGGCTTTCAACGCACGACAGGTCTCAAACCCATCCATGCGCGGCATCACACCATCCATCAGAATCAGATCGGGCGTCATTAATCGGGCGATATTTAATGCCTGCTCACCATCCATTGCGACTAATACGGTATACCCTGCGCCGGCTAAAGCCTCATTCATAAAGGCCAGAGATTCGGGTGTATCGTCAACGATCAGAATCGTCCCTGAGTTTCCAGTCGCGGTACCCGGTTTAGACGAGCCTGTTTCAGGACTCATGGTGTTTCACTCCCAATACTGGACTCACCAGTATTATCTTGTGACTTCGGAGATTGAGCATCCAGGCGCTCGGAGCACATGGCATGAACGTCAGCAAAACGGAACGATGTTATGCAACGCTTAAGTTCTCTGATGAAATCAGGATCAAGCTGTTCCTGCTCACAGACATCAATCAGGCTTTCCAGCCCGGCCACATAACCCAGTTGCGAAAATGACATAAATTCACGTAATCGTGCGTCGCTGACGGGAGCGACGCCCCCCTGTTCTGCCACCGCCTGAGCGCTGCCTTCATAAACCCAGCTGAGATCCAGTTGGCGCGCAATTTTATCGAGTAACACCTGATCCTTCATGGGTTTAATCAGATAGTCATCGTTTAAACGAAGGCCGGGTTCAGAAAGTGCGCCGTTACCTTCTGCTGATACCCGATCTTCCGCATCCGCTGACACCATAATAACAGGTGCAGAAAAACCATCGCTACGGAGCTTCTGTAACAAGGTCCAGCCGTTGCGCCCCGGCATGGAAATATCCAGCAATAACAGGTCAATACGCGCTTCGCTCAGTACAGCTTCGCACTCATCGGCGTCCGAAGCTTCGAGAACGGTAAAACCCAGTGGCGATAAGGTTTCACTGATAAGTCCGCGATGCGATGGTTCATCATCGACAGTGAGTACGACTCTTCTATCGCCTTCATATCCTATGATTTTCTGAGCCGGAGCCACAGGTTTGTCCGTCAGGTGAGCTTTTCTCTCAATACTGGAAAGCATCATAGTCAGACGAAAAGTACTGCCCGAACCCGGAGCACTTTTCAGTGTGATTTCACCGCCCATAATATCAGCCAGCAGCTGGCTGATCGTCAGTCCCAGACCCGTGCCCGGCTGTTGTGGATGTCCGGGTTTACGAATACGTTCAAATGGCTGGAATATCTTTTTATGCTCTTCAGCACTGATCCCCGGGCCAGTGTCTTTCACTGTGAACTCAGCAACCTGACTGCGATATTTTACGCTCAGGGTAACACCGCCAGACTCTGTATATTTCACGGCATTCGATAACAGATTAGTAAGAATCTGGCGCAGGTGTTTTTCGTCGGTGCGTACCATATCTGGTAAGTAGGCTGGTGCATCGTAGGTAAACGTAATTCCCTTAGCCACCGACTGCAGACGAAACATTTCGGCCAGGTCATTCAGCAAGCGCTTCAGGTTGACCTCATCACGGCGGATCTCAAGTCGCCCGGCCTCAATACGGGAAAGATCCAGCAGGCCTTCAATCAGGTCGGCAAGATACTCGCCGCTGCTACGGATCAGATTAACCTGACGCTGCTGCTTCTCACTGAGGCCATCACTTCTTTCGAGTAATTGTGCGTACCCCAGTACTGAATTCAATGGGCTACGTAGCTCATGACTGATGCCCCCCAGATAGCGACTTTTTGCCTGATTAGCGGCTTCTGCCAGCTCTTTCGCCTGCTGCAGCGCACGGTCTGTTTCTTCGTGAGCGGTAATTTCCTGCGACAGCAGATCCGTTTGTTTTGTGGCTTCGTCGAGAGCCAGTTCCCGACTCTCATTAGCGAGTACAAATAACCAGATGAGAACACCGACAATAATCATCAACAACACATACACCTGCAACAGACTACTGCCGAGCAAAGCTTGCATACTGTTATCAGACGGCGCCTGCATATATACCAACCAGAACAACAGCCCCACAATGCCGCCAATAATGGTCAACAGACCTGAGAACTGAAGAATACGAGGATTAAGACGATGCACTAAGCGGTCTGGAAGTATGGTCGTCAGCGTCGCGGCAATCTGATCACTGAAGCGTGCGTTGTCTTTGCACTGATCATGACAACGAGATTCAAGAGTGCAGCACAAGGAGCATATATGTCCGTTGTAGGCTGGGCAAACGGCAATGTCTTCGCGGTCAAATTCGTTCTCGCAGACAATACAGGTTAGCTGCTCGGTCGCTGGCGACAGTGGAATAATCTCACGTGCAAGATAGTACTTGCCTCCGGTAATCAGAGCGATAAACGGTGCCAGAAAGAACGCAGTAAATAGCGAAATAAACGAAGACATCGCCTGTGCCGTCTCTCCCCAGATACCGGTGAACGACAGTATCCCGCACAAAGACGCGAGCACCATCGCGCCAAAGCCCACAGGATTAATGTCGTAGAGATACGCCCGCTTAAACTCAATATGCTTAGGGCTCAGGCCTAACGGTTTATTAATCACCAGGTCAGCAACGAGCGCACCGACCCAAGCCACAGCGACATTCGAATAAATACCCAGAATATGTTCGAGTGATTCGTACACACCCAGTGCCATGACCAGAATAGCGATCATAACGTTGAAGAATAACCAGACCACACGACCTGGGTGACTGTGAGTCAGGCGCGAAAAGAAATTCGACCAGGCGATTGAGCCCGCATAGGCATTGGTCACGTTAATTTTCACCTGACAGAGCACCACGAAAATACCCGTCAGAGCCATCACCGCCAGCGGTGAATCGGTCAGATAGCTGAACGCAACAGCGTACATGTGGGTCGGGTCACCCGCCTCGTCATAACCAAGCCCATGACTGAGTGCCAGCACGACCAGAAACGATCCGGCCATGATTTTAATGGCCCCCATCAGAATCCAGCCCGGCCCGCCAATGATCAAGGCCGTCCACCAGCGTAGTCGCTGACCCGGTTTCGGCTCTGGTAAAAAACGCAGGAAGTCGACCTGCTCACCTATTTGGGCAATCAATGAAAAGATGACGGCGGATGCAGCACCAAAATAGATCAGACTGACGCCGCTGCCCTGTGACGGTGCAACCGGTGATTCAAAGTTCATCCAGTCGCTGATGGCCTGAGTTTCCTGCCACAGAATAAACACGAACGGCGTCAGCTGCAGCAGAAACCACAGCGGTTGCGTCCATAACTGAAAACGGGAAATCAGGGTAATCCCGTGAGTCACCAGCGGAATCACAATCAAAGCACTGATCAGATAGCCCAGCCATAAGGGTACAGAAAAGAGAATATCCATGGCCGACGCCATGATAGCGGCCTCGAGCGCCATGAAGATAAAGGTAAACGACGCGTAGATCAGCGAGGTGACGGTCGAGCCGATATAGCCGAACCCGGCTCCCCGACTGAGCAGATCAATGTCGACCCCATAGCGCGCAGCGTAATAGCTGATGGGAATCGCCGTCAGAAAGATGATCGCAGAGACCACCATGGTCGCCAAAAGCGCAGCATGAACGCCATAGACCAGTGTGATGGCAGCCCCGATGGCCTCCAGCGCCAGAAACGAGATGGCGCCCAGTGCGGTATTGGATACCCGCGCTGATGACCAGCGGCGAGCGTTCTTACCCGTAAACCGAAGTGCAAAGTCTTCGAGTGTCTGGTTGGCAACCCAGCGATTGTAGTTACGACGGGTAGTCAGTAGTTGAGGGTTTGCCATCCGGTCTCCAGGAAGTCTGCTGTCGCGTCCATAAATCTTCTATCGCGTTTGTAAAATCTGTTATCGCATCCTGGCGACTTATATTAATCATATCCCGTGCCAACTCGTATGCGTCAAATGACGTACCCCGGTGGAGCGTTCAACGAATGTTCTGACACTGTCTCTACAGGCAATCTGAAAAGGTCACAGCAACCACAAACTACCTAAGTGAGGCCTGACTATGCGACTACCATCCTTTGAAAACACAGCGCTTGCACGGCGCGGTTTTCTGAAAAACTTACTCGCAATACCCGCCGCCCTGATGCTTGCACATACAAGCGTTCCAGCGTTGGCAGACGAAGCGAACACCACCGGTCTGGCAGTAACGGACGATACCGTTAAAGTCGGTATTCTGCACTCTGTTACTGGCACCATGGCGATCAGTGAAACCGGTTCAGTACAGGCAGAGAAGCTTGCGATTGAACAGATCAACGCCATGGGCGGTGTGCTTGGCCGCAAGATTGAATACATTCAGGAAGACGGCGCCAGCGACTGGCCGACCTTTGCTGAGAAATCCAAGAAGCTCCTGGTTCAGGATAAAGTCGCGGCCGTCTTCGGTTGCTGGACTTCAGCCTCACGTAAAGCTGCTCTTCCAGTTTTTGAGCAGTATAACGGCATGCTCTACTACCCAACCTTCTACGAAGGTCTGGAACAGTCACCTAACGTGATCTACACCGGTCAGGAAGCGACTCAGCAGATTCTTGAAGGTCTGGACTGGGCGGCTCGTGAAAAAGGTGCGAAGAAATTCTACCTGCTGGGTTCTGACTACATCTGGCCACGTACGTCCAACAAAATTGCCCGCAAGCACATCGAAAACGTACTGGGTTCTAAAGTTGTGGGCGAAGAGTACTACCCACTGGGTCACACTCAGTTCAACTCTGTGATCAACAAAATCAAGCTGAAAAAGCCTGACGTTGTATTCATCTCAGTGGTGGGCGGTTCCAACGTTGCCTTCTATAAGCAGCTGAAAGCGGCCGGTATCGACATGGGCAAAGAGAAGCCGCTGTTCCTGACCATCTCAGTCACCGAGGATGAAATCCTTGGTATTGGCGGTGAGAACATTGAAGGCATTTACGCTTCAATGAAGTACTTCCAGTCTCTGCCTAACGAAAACAATCAGGCGTTTGTAAAAGCGTTCAAAGAACGCTGGGGTGACGACATCGTGATCGGTGACGTAACTCAGGCAGCTTACCTTGGCCCATGGTTGTGGAAAGCAGCGGTCGAAAAAGCCGGTTCTTTTGACATCGATAAAGTTCGTGAAGCCTCTCCTGGTATCGAGCTGACAACAGCGCCAGAAGGTTACGTCCGTGTTCATAAAAACCACCACCTCTGGTCGAAAACCCGCATCGGTCTGGCTGAACCAGATGGCCAGTACAAAGTGGTTTATGAAAGTGATGACCTGATCGAGCCTGATCCATTCCCTGAGGGTTACCAGTAAAACCCCACGCAATACCAAGGTTAATTAACTGACCTTTCCTTCCGGAAGCGGCCCGCACCATTCACCGGGCCGCAACCGGGCTTCTGATCCACCGGGGAGAAACATCATGTTTGCCGAATATTCTGCATCCGAGCTTACCTCCATTTTTGCTATGCAAGGGTTTGCCGGACTTATCCTGTTTTCTGTTTTTGTTCTGATGGCACTCGGCCTGGCGATTATTTTCGGCCAGATGGGTGTGATCAATATGGCACACGGCGAATTTATGATTCTCGGTGCTTACGTTACCTACATAATTTCAAATCTGTTTGCTGACTACCTGCCAGTGATTTACGACAGTTATTTCTTTGTCGCCATGATTGTTGCCTTTTTCGTGACGGCGGCTCTCGGGGCCTTTGTGGAATGGGCGATGATCCGTCATCTGTACCGTCGCCCACTTGATACCCTACTCGCCACCTGGGGTCTCAGCCTGATTCTTCAGCAGCTCTACCGCAGTGTGTTTGGTGCACGCGAAGTGGGTGTCACTCTGCCTGACTGGCTCATGGGATCGTACCCGGTAACCGATCTTGTTGAGGTTCCCGTCAACGGCCTCTTTGTTATGGGCCTGACGATTGTTATTACCGTCGGCGTTGCATTAATGATGCAGAAATCCCGCTTGGGTAAACAAACCCGTGCCGTTGTACAGAACCGTCCGATGGCTGCGGCTGTTGGGATTAATACCGAGAAAGTTGACCGCATGACATTTGCACTCGGCTGCGGCATTGCAGGTATCGCCGGTTCTGCCTTCACCATGATCGGTTCTACCGGTCCGACGTCTGGTCAGCTGTATATCGTTGATACCTTCCTTGTTGTTGTGTTCGGTGGTGCATCCAGCCTTCTGGGTACCGTCGCCTCGGCCTTCACCATCTCTCAGGCCCAGTCAACGATGGAGTTTTTCCTCAGCGGCTCAATGGCCAAAGTACTCACCCTGCTGTTTGTGGTCGGCATTCTGATGCTTCGTCCTCAGGGTCTGTTCACTCTCAAAGTACGTCACTGAGCAGGAGTCTAATTGATGAATAAATTTGCCGATTTTATTGCCCGCAATCAGTACAGCCACATGATCATTCTTGCAGTTCTACTGCTGGTGATCCTGCCGCTGTCGATGGATATCTTCCGCCTTAACCTGGTGGGTAAATATCTCACTTACGCCTTCGTTGCCCTCGGTCTGGTTCTTTGCTGGGGCTACGGTGGCATTCTCAGCCTCGGTCAGGGGGTATTCTTTGGCCTGGGCGGTTACTGCATGGCGATGTTCCTGAAACTGGAAGCCTCGTCACCTGAAAATACAGCGATTCAGTCTACTCCCGGCATTCCGGACTTTATGGACTGGAACCAGCTCACCGAACTGCCATGGTTCTGGGAACCCTTCCACAGCTTTGGCTTTACTCTGTTCGCTGTTATTGCTGTGCCCGCGGTCTTCGCTTTTATCATTGCTGTTGCCATGTTCAAGCGTCGTGTCGGTGGTGTGTACTTCGCCATTATTACGCAGGCGGTTGCGGCCATCCTGACCATCCTGATTATCGGTCAGCAAGGTTACACCGGCGGTGTGAACGGTATTACTGACCTGCGCACACTGCATGGTTGGGATATCCGCACTGACGAAGCGAAATACATCCTCTACTACATCAACGCGCTGCTGCTGTTTATCTGCCTGTTCGTTGCCGCTTTTGTGATTAAAAGCAAACTTGGTCGCTTATTGGTCGCGATGCGTGAAAGTGAAGAGCGTGTGCGTTTCTCTGGCTACGATGTTTCTGGCTTCAAGATCTTTATCTTCTGCCTCGCCGCTGCGATTTCAGCGATTGGCGGTGCCATGTTCACCCTGCAGGTTGGCTTTATGTCACCGACCTTCGTCGGCATCGTGCCTTCGATTGAAATGGTGATCTTCTGCGCACTGGGTGGTCGCCTGTCAATCCTGGGCGCGGTGTACGGCACCCTGTTGGTTAACTGGGCGAAAACCAGCTTCTCTGAATCCTTCCCTGAACTCTGGTTGTTTGCCATGGGTGCATTGTTCATCGGCGTAGTAATGGCCTTCCCGAATGGCCTGGCCGGTATTTACCAGCGGTATATCGAACCTCTGCTGCTGAAACTGAGCAAAAAGGACGATTCACCTTCGGCACCTACTCCTGCAGCGAAAGATGCTTCATCCGACAAAGCAGATAACAACGAAGAGACACTGACTTCTGAGGAGCGCAAACATGCTTGAGTCAACGAAATCCATTCCGGCAAAAGACTTTGTCTTGAGCGTAGAAGGTCTGACTGTGTCCTTCGATGGTTTTAAAGCAGTGAACGATTTATCGCTGTACGTCGAAGAACAGGAAATCCGCGTCATTATCGGCCCTAACGGGGCCGGTAAGACGACGGTACTGGATCTCATCTGCGGCCGTACCAAGGCCACTGAAGGTTCGATTAAATTTAAGGGTAAAGAATTAACCAAGCTGAACGAACACCAGATTGTTCACGCAGGCGTTGGTCGGAAATTCCAGAACCCATCCATTTATGAAGACCTGACGGTATTCGAAAACCTTGAACTGTCGTTCCCGCGTGGACGCAACGTCTGGGGTGCCCTCTTCTTCCGTCGCGATAAAGAGGTCGTCGACAAAGTAAAAGAAATCGCTGACATGATTTTCCTTGGCGACAAACTCGATACCTCAGCGGATCTGCTGTCACACGGTCAGAAGCAATGGCTGGAAATTGGCATGCTGCTGATTCAGGACCCTGAACTCCTGATGCTGGATGAGCCGGTTGCTGGTATGTCGGTCTCTGAACGTAAACAAACCGCAGACCTGCTACACCGAATTACTAAAGACCGCTCAGTACTTGTGATTGAACACGATATGCAATTCGTTGCCGACATCGCCGACCGGGTGACTGTGCTTCACCAGGGCAAGGTTTTATCTGAAGGCTCAATGGATCGGGTGCAGTCTGACCCGAAAGTCGTTGAAGTTTATCTCGGTCACTAAGGAGGCCTGCCATGCTGCAATTAAACGATTACTCAGTGGCCTACGGCCAGAGCACCATCATTGATGGTATGAACCTGACCCTTAAAGAGAACGAAATCATTGCCATCCTCGGTCGTAATGGCATGGGCAAAACCACATTGATGAAATCCCTGATTGGCATGATTCCAAGTAAGGGAGGCACGGTTAAATTAGCCGACAAAGAACTGTCGCCATTAAAGAGTCACGAGCGCGTCAGTGCTGGTCTGGCCTTCGTGCCGCAGGGCCGGATGATTTTCTCCACCATGACCGTAGAAGAAAACATCGAAACCGGACTGACCAGCACCGGTGAACGTCACATTCCATCCGATCTCTACAGCATCTTCCCGGTGCTGGATGAAATGAAACATCGTCGGGGTGGAAATCTGTCGGGCGGTCAACAGCAACAGCTAGCCATAGCGCGTGCGTTAGCGAGTAACCCTGATGTCCTTATTCTGGATGAACCCACCGAGGGTATTCAGCCCAGCATTATCAAAGATATGGCCAAAACGCTGAAAGAGATACGCACTCAGCGTGGCTTATCGATTCTGGTTTCCGAACAGGTGCTCAGTTTTGCACTGGATGTCGCTGACCGGATTCTGGTGATTGAAAAAGGAAAAATTGTACTGGACGTACCGGTCGAAGAAGCCGACCAGGAAACCATTTCAAAATACCTTTCTGTTTAAGCGGAGAACATTATGCGTCACGGTGATATTTCCAGTAGCCCAGATACCGTTGGTGTTGCAGTCGTTAATTATAAAATGCCACGTCTTCACAGCAAAGCTGAAGTCCTCGACAACGCGCGCAAAATAGCCGACATGATCAAGGGCATGAAAGTCGGACTACCAGGTATGGATCTGGTGGTGTTCCCAGAGTATTCAACAATGGGAATCATGTACGACGAAGAGGAAATGTACGCCACTGCTGCCACTATCCCGGGTGATGAAACGGACATCTTCGCAGCTGCATGCAAAGAGGCCGATACCTGGGGAATTTTTTCACTAACGGGCGAACAGCACGAAGAACACCCGAATAAAGCGCCCTACAACACGTTAGTCCTGATCAATAACGAAGGCGAAATCGTTCAGAAATATCGTAAGTGCATTCCGTGGTGCCCGATTGAAGGCTGGTATCCGGGCGACCGCACTTATGTGAGTGAAGGTCCGAAAGGATTAAAAATCAGCCTGATTATCTGTGACGACGGAAACTATCCGGAAATCTGGCGCGACTGTGCCATGAAAGGCGCCGAACTGATTGTTCGTTGTCAGGGTTATATGTACCCAGCCAAAGAACAGCAGATCATGATGGCGAAGACCATGGCGTGGGCCAACAACTGCTACGTGGCCGTCGCCAATGCGACGGGCTTCGATGGTGTGTATTCGTATTTTGGTCACTCTGCACTCATCGGTTTTGACGGCCGCACACTCGGCGAATGTGGTGAAGAAGACATGGGAGTCCAGTATGCCCAATTGTCAGTCTCACAGATTCGCGATGCCCGCAAAAATGATCAGTCGCAGAACCATTTATTCAAACTTCTGCACCGAGGTTACAGCGGCGTACACGCGTCCGGCGACGGTGATAAAGGCATCGCAGACTGTCCATTTGAGTTCTACCGTACCTGGGTGACCGACGCAGAAAAAGCGCAGGCCGATGTTGAAGCCATGACCCGTACAACGGTCGGCGTTGCCGACTGTCCGGTGGGGAATTTACCGGTCGAAGAACGTCCAATGGAGGCTGGCGAGTAATCGCCTGATAACCGATGGTCTTCGTCACTGATCGCATTCGTTCACAGGCACAATCACAAAGCCAACCTTTGTTGTCACGCTTTGCCTTTCAGCCAGCTGAAGTGTCAGCGCACCTGAAAGCCTGCATCCGGAGTCAGGATGCTGTGATTGATCGGCTTGAATCACAACTGAACGTGATCAGTGCCGGACTTAACGACCGTCGGCGTCCACTGCTCTCAGCGCTATTTATCGGGGCGACCGGCGTTGGTAAAACCGAAATGGTGCGGCAGGTCGCGCAAGCGATTCACGGTCGCAGCGATGCTTTCTGTCGTATCGATATGAATACCCTCGCACAAAGCCACTACAGCGCAGCCATCACAGGTGCGCCGCCAGGCTATGTGGGCAGCAAAGAAAACCTCAGCTTACTTAACGAAGAACTGATCAGTGGCACAAGCTCGCGCCCGGGCATTGTCCTGTTCGATGAAATAGAAAAAGCAGACCACTCGGTGGTACTGAGTCTGATGAACATCCTCGACAACGGCACCCTGAAGCTGGCGTCGGGACAGAAGTCGATCAGTTTCACCAATACGCTGGTGTTTATGACGAGCAATGTCGGCAGCCGCTTCGCGGAGTCATTACGCTGGCTGGACTCCGTTCCCGGCGTTAACCGCAGTGGTCTTTATAAGCGCGCACTGGAACGCCATTTTAATACGGAATTTATCAACCGCATTGGCATTGTTGAGTATTTCTCAGCACTGACCACAGACGATATGCCAGACCTGGTGGAAGGTCTTGAAAAGTCACTGAACGCTCAACTTAAACGCCATAACACCAGTATCGAACTGGAGCCTGCTGTTCGTGATTTTATTGTGACGACGTCGGGATTTCGTAAGTACGGCGCGCGTGCCATTGAGCGACGCTTTCGTGATCTTGTGGTGACCGAAGTTGCGCGCTATCTGACCTCGCACTACGAAGACATAAATATACACCTGCAGGGGGTTCTGTCAGATCGACGGATCACCTTGCTCCCGGTTTCCCTTGCGGAAACGCACTCTGAATTCCCTTCCGAACCGGAATTTACCCCGAAAAGCCCTAAGGCTACCTAAGGAGAAAACCATGACTGATACCATCATTAAAATTGATCTCAGTAAATCCGCTTATGACAATGACCAGGTTCACAACCGCTGGCATCCGGACATTCCGATGGTAGCAACCGTAAAACCCGGTGATGACTTCATTGTTGAATGTTATGACTGGACCGGTGGTCAGATTGAAAATAACGACGACGCTTCCGACGTGCGTGACGTCGACCTGAGCCAGGTTCACTTTTTATCCGGCCCAATTAAAGTCGAGGGCGCAGAGCCAGGCGACCTGTTAGAAGTTGATATCCTCGACATCGGTGCCTTTCCTGATAGCCAGTGGGGCTTTAATGGCTTCTTCTCGAAAAAGAACGGCGGTGGCTTCCTGACTGACCGCTTCCCGGAAGCACAGAAATCCATCTGGGACTTCAACGGTATGATGACCAGCTCGCGTCACGTTCCAGGCGTTGAATTTGCCGGTATTCTCCACCCTGGTCTGATCGGCTGCCTGCCAGACAAGAAAATGCTGGATATGTGGAATACTCGTGAGAAAGCGTTAGTTGACACCGACCCTGAGCGCGTTCCAGAGCTGGCAACACTGCCTTATGCAGAGACCGCTCACATGGGTCGCTTATCGGGCGATGAAAAAGCCAAAGCCGCAGCAGAAGGCGCCCGTACTGTTCCTCCGCGTGAGCACGGTGGTAACTGTGATATTAAAGACCTGACTCGCGGTTCTAAAGTCTACTTCCCTGTCTATGTTGATGGCGCGGGCCTGTCTGTGGGTGACCTTCACTTCTCACAAGGTGATGGCGAAATTACGTTCTGTGGTGCCATTGAAATGGCCGGTTGGATTCACATGCGCGTTAATATCATCAAGGATGGTATGGCGAAATATCAGGTTAAAAATCCAATTTTCAAACCAAGTAAAATGGTACCGAAATACGACGATTACCTGATTTTTGAAGGTATTTCTGTTGATGAGGATGGTAAACAGCATTACCTGGATACCAGCATTGCCTATCGCCAGGCCTGTCATAACGCCATTAACTATCTGACCCAATTCGGTTACAGCGAAGCACAGGGTTACGCCATTATTGGTTGTGCGCCGGTACAGGGCCACATCAGTGGTGTGGTTGATATTCCGAACTCCTGTGCGACGCTTTGGTTACCAACGGATATCTTCGAGTTCGACGTGCAGCCGAATTCCGAAGGACCTAAGAAACACCTCGATGGCAGCATCGACATTCCAAAAGCACCAGATCTTTAATAAGGGGATTTAACTATGCCACTCTATGATTATAAATGCCCTGAGCACGGTGTATTCCAGGAACTGGCTTCGATGGAGCACCATGATAAACCCGCGTTCTGCCCGCAATGCCAGACTATGTCTGCGCGGGTGATTGTGTTGCCACCTGAAATTGCCAGCATGATCAAAGAGCGGCGGGAAGCCATGGAAGCGAACGAAAAAGCAAGTCACTCGCCGGACGTAATGACCGCCGGTGAATTCCATGCGCGCGAGAAGGAAAAGCAGGAGCGCCATGCCCACAAGCATGGTAGCAACTGTGGTTGTAACGCGAAAAAACGTCGGAGTAATCTGATGTATACCGCGGAAGGCAACAAGATGTTCCCCTCGATGCGGCCATGGATGATCAGTCACTGACAGCTCACTGCAGCTCCTGAATCACCTTGCAGTTTTTTCGGGGGTTGTTTCTGAGGCGATCAGTGTTTTGAGACTTCCCCGGGCATTTGCCCGGGGCTTTTTGATAAGACGACGAAGTATGCCTGTCGCCTTATTTAACTGATAAAAGATTTATCAGTCGGCGTTACGTGCAGGCGCATTACCGCCCTTACGATGAGGCTTACGAGGCTTATCTTTAGAATCGCGGCTGCCTTTAAAGTCACGACTGCCTTTAAAATCACGGTCTTTCGACCCCTTACCTTTAAAGCCACCGTCACGACGCTTAGGCCCACCCGGCTTGCGCTCAGGTACACCGGCTTCGCCTTTAAACTCTTTAATTTCAAGCGCACGACCACACACACGAGCATTACGCAGTGTTTTCATCGTTTCTGGTGGCATACCTGCTGGCAGATCAACAATGGAGTAGTTTTCCAGAATCTCGATATGACCGATATAACGACTTTCGAGGTCCGCTTCGTTTGCTACCGCACCCACAAGGTTGCCCGGACGCAGACCGTCATCGTAGCCAACACCCACCATGTAGCGCACCATATCGACACCCGGCTGACCTTTTAATGGCAGCGGGTTAATGTCTGGTGTCGCTTTACGGCCACGGTTGCCGCGATCACCTCTGTCGCGTGGTTCACGCTGCTGACGAGGCTCACGATCATCGCGGTCACGCTTTTTGCGTTCCTGCATTTTCTGATCGGCTTTTTCATCAATAAACAGCGCTTTGTCACCCTGAATCAGGCTTGCACACGCAGCGGCAACGTCGAGTGCATCGACCGGATGTTCCGTCAGAACCGACTCGATAATTTCACGGTACAGTGCATTTTTCTCGGTATTCAATGCATCAATAATACGCGCACGGAAAGCTTCACGACGCTTCTCATTAACCTGCGCTGCGCTTGGTAGCGGCATTTCTTCAATCGGCTGACGCGTGGCTTTTTCGATATCACGCAGCATGCGCTTTTCACGACCACGTACAAATACAATCGCTTCACCTTCACGCCCAGCACGGCCAGTACGACCAATACGGTGAACGTACGACTCTGTATCCTGTGGAATGTCGTAGTTGATAACGTGGCTGATACGTTCAACGTCAAGACCACGAGCGGCAACGTCGGTCGCCACGATCATGTCGAGCTTGCCTGCTTTCAGCTTTTCAACAGCACGTTCACGCTGCTGCTGGGGAATGTCGCCGTTCAGAGGTGCACAACGGAAGCCGTTCGCAGCCATAAAGTCAGCCACTTCTTCCGTTGCCTGCTTGGTGCGCACGAAAATCATCATGGCATCAAAATCTTCAGTTTCGGCGATACGCAGCAGTGCGTCATTCTTATGCACACCACCTACAAACCAGTAACGCTGACGGATACGGTCATTGGTGGTTGTCTTTGATTCAATCTTCACCTGTACCGGTTCGTTCAGGTGAGTTTCAGCGACACGCTGGATTTCTTTTGGCATGGTTGCCGAGAACAGAGCGACCTGACGCTTTGCCGGTGCCTGCTCCAGAATCCAGTTTACGTCGTCGATAAAACCCATACGCAGCATTTCATCGGCTTCATCAAGGACAACCGCCTTAATGTCAGCCAGACTCAGAGTACCGCGACGCAGATGGTCCATCACACGACCCGGCGTTCCCACCACCCACTGTGGTCCGCGCTTAAGCTCACGCAATTGACTGCCGTAGTCTGAACCACCGTAAATAGCAGTCACGTTGATGCCGCTCATGTGCTTGCTGTAGGTCTTTGCCGCTTCTGCGACCTGCTGAGCAAGTTCACGGGTTGGCGCCAGAACGAGCACCTGTGGTGTACGGAAGTCAGGATTGGTACGCACCAGCAGTGGCAGTGCAAATGCTGCGGTTTTACCAGTACCCGTCTGGGCCATACCCAGCACGTCTTTGCCTTCCAGCAATGGCGGAATACTGTTTGCCTGAATGGCAGAAGGCGTTTCGTAACCCAGCTCTTCAAGAACACGGAGTACAGGAAATGGAAGGCCCAGGCTCGCAAAGCCTGTGCTGTTAGAATCGGTCATATTTTCACCTGTGTACAATCGCTTAGGGGCTTACCGTTGACGGTCAGTTCTCTGCTGTCCGTGCAATGCTCAATGAGGCATCTGTTGACCCCGAACACCCCTCAGGGTGCTGCTGACACGGTGTTGCCCGACGATCTGATTTAAAAGGGTGGCGGAGTATACACAAATCATCGCGCTTTTGCTCATCTATTTTGCTCTCATGGGCAGTGCCTGCGTATAATCGCCCGCCAGATCCACAGGAGAGTCTGAAATGTTAAAAGTAAACGAGTATTTTGATGGCAAGGTAATGTCGATTGCCCTGCAAACAGAGACGCTGCCGGCCACTGTTGGCGTGATGGAGCCAGGCGATTACGAATTCGGCACCAGCCAGAAAGAAGTCATGACTATCGTGTCAGGCAAGATGGAAGTGCTGCTGCCGGGCAGCGAAGAATGGCAGACCTTCACGAATGGTGAATCCTTCGAGATTGAAGCTAATGTGAAGTTCAAAGTGCGCCTGTCAGGTCAGACTGCTTACTTCTGCACCTACGAGTAAGTGAAGCACTTCAGAGTCACATCGGGCGCTCAGCGCCCGATGTGTCACTCATCAGTAACCTCGCGCTCAGTTCAGCCGCAACTCGTCAACAGGGACCGGGCGACTGAAGAAGAAACCCTGACAGGTTTCACAGCCATTATCCCGAAGGAAGTGCAACTGACCTTCCGTTTCAACCCCTTCAGCCAATACCTGCAATCCCAGGCCTTTCGCCATCTGAATGATCGTCCGGGTAATCACTTTGCCTTCGTCTTCAACTTCAACGCTCTGAACGAAGCCACGATCGATCTTAAGCTTATCAACCTGGTAACGATGCAAATAAGACAACGAGGAATAGCCGGTTCCAAAGTCATCGATTGCCAGTGCGACGCCCAATGCCTTCAGCCCTGAAATAGTACTCAGTACCTGAGAGCTGGGTTCGAGCAGAGCGCCTTCTGTGATTTCCAACTCAAGCCAGCTCGGATCAATACCCGTTTCTTCCAATAGAGCGGTGAGGCGCCCCACCAGGCCACCGGCCATAAACGTGGGCTGGGTAATATTGACAGCGACAGTGATCTTCTCAATACCGTCCTGTTGCCAACAAGCAATCTGCCGACAGGCAACACCAAGCACATAACTATCGAGATCCGGCATCATGCCCCCCTCTTCTGCCACGGGTAAAAAGCGCCCCGGAGGGATGACCTCGCCATCAGGCGTATGCCAGCGAATAAGAGCTTCGACACCCACCACTCGCCCCTCTGTCAGTTCAACCTGAGACTGATAATACAGGCGCAACTCATCTTCTGTCGTCAACGCCTGGCGCAGGCGATTACCCAGTTCGAGGCGGTCAGCTACGACCTGCGTCATCTCATTGCTGTAGACCTTGTACATGTTGCGGCCTTCTTTCTTAGCCTCGTACATGGCCACATCGGCGTTACTCAGTAACTGAGTCACATCCGCACCGTGATCCGGGAACATAGTGACACCGATACTGGCGCCAATATAAAAGTCTTTCCCTACCCCCACATCGAACGGCGTCTTGAGTAATTCGAGAATAATACCGGCGACTTTTTCAACCTGTGCGACATTACCAACGCTCTCAAGCACAACCACAAAGTCATCACCGCCCTGACGCGCAACAGTATCTGAATCTCTCAGTCGCTGGCGCAGACGTTTGGCAAAGTCCTGCAGGAGACGGTCGCCGGCGGGATGCCCCAGACTGTCATTAATATGTTTAAAATGATCGAGATCGATAGCAATAACGCCGACTTTACGCTGATTAATGGTCGCATCAGCAATGGCACCCTCAAGACGACTAAGTAACAGGTGCCGGTTAGGCAGATTGGTTAAAGAGTCGTAATTAGATAAATGCTTAAGCTGCTGTTCATGCTCTTTAATGCGCGACATGTCGGAGAAGACGCCAACATAATGCGTAATACGCTTCTGTTCATCACGTACTAAGGTCAGGGTTAACCATTGCGGGTAGCTTTCGCCATTCTTACGCGTCGTCCAGATCTCTCCGCGCCAGTAGCCACGGTCTCTGAGCTGACTATTAATGCGCTGATAGAATTCTTGATTATGACGGCCGGAGCGAAGAAAACTCAGCGGCTTCCCAAGTGCTTCCCGCTCAGAATATCCAGTGATGGTGTTAAACGCAGGATTTACCGCTTCTATTTTCTGCTGGGCGTCGGTGATAACTACGCCCTCCATTGAAAATTCAAATACCGTCATCGCCAGGCGCAGGCGATTTTCCCGCGCCTGCTGCTCGGTAATATCCTGTACTGAGCCAACACGCGCGACCACCCGTCCTTCGGCATTAACGATGACCTCTGCACGCCCATGAATCACTTTTTCTGTACCCGATGGCAACGTAATTCTGTAGGTCATGTCAGACGGTTTGCACTCGTTCATGCTCTCCGTCAGTGTCTGCGCTACACGCTCTATATCTTCAGGGTGTATAAACTCGAAATACTGTGAAAGGCTGACGATTTCGAGGTTTTCATCCTGTTCAAAAATCGCGGCCGTTTGTGGAGTGATGGTGATCTGATCGTTTTCAACATCGTCGTACCAAGAACCGATATTCGCCAGACGTTCAGTCTGGCGTAGCAGATGCTCACGATCTTCGAGTACTTCCATCACATGCAACCGCTCCTGCATCAGCAAGCAGAATTGCGCGAACGTGCCAAGCTGAGTCAATTTGCGCGGAGACAGACGCAATGTCGGGTCATCAAATGTAAGAAATAACCAACCCGTCACACCATAATCGTTCAGCAGAGGAATGGTAGAAAGGCGATTCCCTCCGAGGTAGTGACGCAATGCTTCTTCATTCGGGCTTTCGTCGTCTGCAAAAGAGCAATGTGGTGAAATACTGGCATCCTGGGTAGACCATCCCCCGCGAACAACATCAGCCAGTTGATCAGTATCATTAGGAGAAACAGCAACGGCTAATTCAGGGCGTTTACCCGAGTCATCTGTCGCTATATACAGAGCCGCAGCTCTGGCTTTCAGAACACGAGCCATCTGAAACAGGGCACCCTCGACATCGGTCGCAAAGGTCGCTGCGCGGGTGGTAATAAACACCCGCATTGTTCTCTCCAGGATGGTCTCCAGACGTAAATCCGCCGCACCAAAGCGTCCACTTTTCATGACACCTGCACGACGACTTTCTTCTTCTACACGTTTCCATCCCTCACTCGGCTGATATTTCCCTTCAGCTGTTGAGGTCAGCACAACCATACAAATTCTCTGACTCCTGATATCGCTTACGCTGGCACAACCTGATGACCCATGGTCATATACATATCAGACGAGCCTTACTGCTTGGTATCCGGGCGCCATTCAGACTCTATCACCCGGTAGATGTCTTGAAGTGTAGACTATCAATATGAGGTGTAACTGACTTTTTAACAATTTGAAAGAATCCGGGGAACTTTTTAGAATCAAAACTGTTTCCGAGCCGCCTCAATAATCCACACAGGCCAAAAAATGTACACTAAAGAGCACCTTTTACAGCTGGTTCAGATGACGATGCCATTCGGCAAATATCAGGGAAAACGCATTTGCGACATTCCTGAAGAATATCTGCTGTGGATGCAAAAGAAGGGGTTTCCTCAGGGGCATCTGGGCGACCTGCTTGCTATGATGCTTGAGATACGTATTCATGGGGTAGAAGACGTTCTTCAACCTCTGAAGAAAGCGTATCCGGCAAAGTTGATACAACCCGAGGCAAAAGGAACCCACTGAACTATGGCCACGCTTGGTATTCTCGAATGTGATGTTCTCTATGACGACCTGATCGACGATTATTCCTCGTATGGCGTCATGTTGTCTGAGCTTCTTTCCAGCATTGATCCGCACCTGAACTATATTTTTTACCAGGTTCACGACGGTGAACTGCCGTCTCATGGCAACTGTGATGCCTATTTACTGACCGGCTCGAAAACCGGCGTCTACGATACTGAGCATTGGCTGCCTCCATTAATGGACTGGGTACAGGAAGCGCACGCCCGAAAAGAACGCATGCTGGGTATATGCTTTGGCCATCAACTATTGGCGCACACTCTGGGTGGCCACGCGGGATTAAGCAATAAAGGCTGGGGGGTGGGGAACCATATGACAGAGATAGATCATCGTCCTATGTGGCTCAACGATGATCAACCAGCGTATCAGCTGATCTACAGTCACAAAGACCAGGTATCCTCATTGCCTGAGGAAGCGCGCAGACTCGCTGGCAGTGACTTCTGCGAGTACGCCGCCTGGTATCTCAGCGATCTCGTATTGAGCTTTCAGGGGCATCCTGAATTTACCCCAGAGTACTTCAGAAGATTGCTGGAGCGTCGCAGAGAAGACGTCGGCGACGAGCGGTTGACGCAGGCGATGAATACCTTAGAGCAACCAAACGACAGCGAGACCATTGCGCGCTGGATGATCGAATTTATTCATCTACCTCGATAGGCTCAGAGAAACTTCTTTACGTACCAACAGCTGGCTTTAATATTGAATGAGTTCTCAGTAGCCCACTGCAGCCCGGATTCGACCAGTTGCTCGGCGAGCCCCTTGCCTCGTAACCGGAATGGGACGTAGGTGTGCGTAAAATTCACACTGTCACCCTTCAGAACGTAGTCGAGTACGCACTCATTGCCATCCTGTTCAATCACAAAGCGGGACTTCTCTGATTCGTGTTTGACCATGGTTTCGTTCTCTCTTTTATCTTTCGCTGGATCTGGGCCGTATCAGGCCTCAGGATTGCTGTGCACTGCCAACACAAGGGATACCGGGCGATAGCCTTCCAGTACCACTGAGCCTGGGTAGCGATTACCGCCATCGACACTGAACTCAAATTCATAGCCGCGTATCAGTACCGGCCGCCCTTTTACGAACTTAATACGCATATGCGCCAATGATACGGTGTCGTCCAGCAGTTGCAGGTTTTCCTGCTGACACTGTTTGCGCAGGTATCTGAGCGCCAGCACCCGTGCCGCCTGCTGTCTCTGAATCGCGGGCCAGCCAAGCAGCCCCAATCCGGCAATTGCCGCTATGACCAGTAATTCCACCCGTACCTCATCTGTGGGCCTGTGATATTATCCGCGCTGAGAGTAACACACCTGTATGACCCGTCAGTATTCCGGAGGTTTCCATCATGGCCAACCGCGCCTGCGCCTGCCATATTCTAGTTAAAACCCGTGAGGAAGCCGAATCTCTGCTGAAGCAACTGAACAAAGGGGCTGAGTTCGACAAGCTGGCACGTAAACACTCTACCTGTCCATCGGGTAAACAGGGTGGCTCACTGGGTGAGTTCGGTCGCAACGATATGGTCAAGCCCTTTGCAGACGCTGTCTTCAAAGGCCCCCTTCTGAAGGTACAAGGGCCGGTGAAAACCAAATTCGGCTGGCACCTGATTAAAACACTTTACCGTCAGTGAAGACGCTGGCGCCCCTCAAAATACGGAGAACACTATGATGACACCCGGTCTGTTTCACACACTAACGGTCGCCGACAGGCAACCGCAAGGCCTCTACCTGAGCGATGACAGCGGCGAGCGCGTGCTCCTGCCCAACCGTTTTGTGCCTGAGGGCATAGAAACCGGCAGTACACTTGAAGTCTTCATTTACCTCGATTCCGATGATCGTCTGATCGCGACGACTCAGCGCCCAAGAGTGCAACTGAACCAGGCTGCAAGCCTGATGGTGAAAGACGTAAACCGTACGGGCGCCTTCCTCGATTGGGGCCTGCCTAAAGATCTGTTCGTTCCTTTTGCTGAACAGAAGCAACGGATGGAAGCCGGGCAATCGTACGTCGTGTATGTGACCAGCGACAACACGGGGCGTTTAATCGGTACGACTCGTCTGAATCGTTTTATTAAAGATGAAGCGAGTGCCAACTGGCCGGGGGCTGCAGATCCGTATCAGATGGGAGACAAAGTGAAGCTACTGATCGCCCAGCGTACCGATATTGGCTACAAAGCCATTGTCGATAACACATACTGGGGCGTACTCCACAGCAGCCAGATTCATAAAGCGATTCGTGTGGGTCAGAAGACTGAGGGCTTTATTCGACAGGTACGAGAAGACCAGCGCCTGGACCTCAGCCTTGAGCCTATCGGCCATCAGCGCGCTGATTCGCTGTCAAAACGCATTCTGCAGAAACTTGAAGACTCCGGCGGCACTCTGGGTCTGAATGACTACAGTCCGGCAGAGCTGATCGAAATGCACTTTGGCGTCAGCAAACGAGCCTTCAAGATGGCCGTCGGCAAGCTCTATAAAGAGCGCGCCATTGTGATTGAAGAAACGGGTATCCGCTTAGCCAGTGACGAGGATCGCAAGCAAGCGCTGAAAAAAGCCGGGGGCAAAGCCAATCCAAAGGCTAAACCAAAGCAACAGGCGGCGAAAAACAGCGCTAAGAAGCATACCGAACGGAAAGAGCAGCCCAGCACCAACAAGGATGACAGCCCTTCCCCTGCACCTCGGAAAAAAACGGTATACCGCAATCCCAAGACTTCCTCGGGCAAGACTCTGCGCCTGAAGAAGTAAGCCCTGTCAGGTCAGACACGTCCCCTCACCACCAGAGGCGCTCTGGTGTGTGGTGAAGGGCTTCAGACTCGTTTTCTGTGACGAAAACGCGTATAGTCGCGGCCTTTGATTACGTCCCAAAATCTGCCTACGCAATTCAGGAAGTGCCTGTGATTTCTACCGCTAATATCACCATGCAGTTCGGTGCCAAGCCGCTGTTCGAGAACATCTCTGTCAAATTCGGAGATGGCAACCGCTACGGCCTCATCGGTGCCAACGGTTGTGGAAAATCTACCTTCATGAAGATCCTCGATGGCTCACTGGAGCCAAGCGGAGGTAACGTCAGCGTGTCACCGGGCGAACGCCTGGGTAAGCTGCATCAGGATCAGTTTGCGTTTGAAGAATGCACTGTGATCGATACCGTGATGATGGGCAACAAAGAGCTATGGGCCATCAAAGAAGAGCGTGATGCCATCTACGCCAACCTTGAAGCCACCGAAGACGACTACATGCGCGCCGCTGAGCTTGAAGGCGAGTTCGCAGAAATGGACGGCTACACCGCCGAAAGTCGCGCGGGTGAGCTGTTGCTCGGCGCCGGCATTGAGACCGAACTCCACCAGGGCCCTATGTCTGAAGTCGCGCCGGGCTGGAAGCTGCGTGTGTTACTGGCTCAGGCACTGTTCTCAAACCCGGACATCCTGCTGCTCGACGAACCGACCAACAACCTCGACATCAACACGATCCGTTGGTTGGAAGGCATCATCAATGACATGAAGTGCACCATGATCATCATCTCGCACGACCGTCACTTCCTTAACTCTGTGTGCACGCACATGGCCGACATCGATTACGGCGACATCAAGATTTATCCGGGCAACTACGACGACTTTATGATTGCCTCGACCGCCGCCCGTGAGCGCCTGCAATCCGAAAACGCCAAGAAGAAAGCTCAGATCGCTGAACTGCAGCAGTTTGTATCGCGCTTCTCGGCCAACGCGTCGAAAGCGAAGCAGGCCACCAGCCGCGCTAAGCAGATGGAAAAAATTAAGCTCGACGACATTAAGCCTTCGAGCCGTCAGAACCCATACATCCGCTTCAATCAGGAGAAGAAACTCCACCGTCTGGCGCTGGAGATCGAAGGTCTGGCGCATTCATACGATGGCGAAGCTCCACTGTTCAAGAACACCAACCTGCTGATTGAAGCCGGCGAAAAAATTGCCGTGATCGGTGCCAACGGTGCGGGTAAAACAACCTTCCTAAAGTGTCTGGTCGGCGACGTTACGCCAACGGCTGGCACCATCAAGTGGGCTGAAAATGCTGACCTTGGCTACTACGCTCAGGATCACGAATACGAATTCGATATGGGCGGTACACTGTTTGAATGGATGGAACGCTGGAAAACCGAGAAACACGACGATCAGGCTGTGCGTGGCACACTGGGTCGCCTGCTGTTTAACCAGGACGACATTAAGAAGCAGGTGAAAGTCTGCTCTGGTGGAGAGAAAGGTCGTCTGCTGTTCGGCAAGCTGATGATGAACGATCACAATGTTCTGCTGATGGACGAACCGACCAACCACATGGATATGGAATCCATTGAGTCGCTGAACATGGCGCTGGAGATGTACGAAGGCACCCTGATGTTCGTATCGCACGACCGTGAGTTCGTGTCGTCACTGGCGACCCGGATTATCGAAATACGTGACAATGAGATCGTCGACTTCCACGGGACTTATGACGAGTACCTGAAGTCCCTGGGCATTGAATAAGCACTCCGCTGCTGAATCAATCCAAATGGATGACTGAGCCATAACGGCTCAGTCACAGGCAAACCGGAAGCTGTCATCAAGCTCGAGTGGCAGCACCATTGAGCTTAACCCCAAAGCGAGCATTTCATCGCAAAAAAGCGCCCGCGCCTCTGAGTCGTTGACGAGTCCATCTGCATATTCTGCGTGCAACACTGGCTTGCCGGCATCAATAAATGGAGTCAGGCGCTCGCACTCATCGTATTCATAACACTCTTCATTCACCGCAAAATCAAATGACGTTACTAACTCACTGATCTGGTCGAGATCATTCTTGAGACCAATCAACAACCCGCGCTCGTGGGCCGCCGAGGCCAGAAAGCGGTTATAGGCCAGCTGATCACTACCCGATAAAGAGAATCCGGAGTCATTGGCATAGCCATCAACGTTATCAGGTTCGACGCCATCGCAACCTTTATCTGCAGCAAGGTCCAGCCGGGCTTCCATGACCGCCTCAAGCGAGGACGCTCTGACATCCAGCCACTTCTCGCCGGGCCAGCCGTCCAGAGGGTTTCCCAACGCCGCCTGCTCAAAGTCACCTGCATCGTCGCGCCAGTCCTCCCATGAGCCAGTCGAGAAGTAACAGATCACCAGCCGGCCCTGTGCCTGCAGGTCGTCGATCACAGAGGTGTCAGTATCGAACAGGTCAACATCGTAAATATCGACGTCGTAGCCCGTATTCAAGCTTCCCTGCAACTGCCAGTGCCAACTCATACCGACTGCCAGAGCACTGCTAGCAGGGTTATCAGAACCAGTCGAATCGCTCTCGCCCTCTGACTCCTGACCGGATTCAGGATCAGATGCACCGCAGGCACTTAACAAGCCCAAAGCTGCCAGAAGTAATAATGAACGCGACATCATTTTATAAAGCGATGACTTCATAGTGAGCTACTCTTAATCAAACGGTGAGACAATCTGCCACCATGTCAGTGTGACTCTCGCACGACAATGCGAGCCGATTCTCATTTTCATCGTAACGTGAGTGGTATGCTCCCGTCGTTCGAATGTGGCTGAGCCGGAGTACGATCGGAGCTACGTAAACTATAGAGCACATTCGAACAATCAATGTGCTTGAGACAACAGGAATTTTTATGCGCCCCGTCACCCGGGAAGAGTACCCGCTTGAAAACCTCCACAGAATCGTTTCCGGCGTCACCTTCTTCAAAGAGCTACTAAAAACCGATCCGGAGCAATTTGAATTACTGATGACGCAGGCGCGGTTTGTCACCGCCAAACAGAATGAAATTGTGCTGCACAAAGGTGACGGTGCAAACGTATTGTATTTTTTACTGCGAGGCGAGCTGGACGTTATTGCCGATGACAACGCGGAAGAGCCTCTGGGCACCATTAATCCGGGCGAACCATTCGGTGTCATGGCCATGGTACTGAACTTTAAGCGATCAGCGTCTATCCGGGTCTCGAGTAAGAACGCCCTGCTGGCAGGTATTGAATTTGATCATTTCCGTCACAACGACAACGCAAGCATCTTCAGCCTGACAACACGTATTACATTCTTCCGCATGCTGAACAGCAACATCCGTTGGGCTCTGGAACGCAACAAAATGGAAGCACCTGAACATAGTCTGGTCGCACGTATACGTTCACTACCTATTTACTCGGGCGAGAAGAATACCGCTGCTGAATTGCACGCACTGATGGAGCTCGCTCATCTTCAGGCAGAATTACTGCGCGACTGGAATGACGCCTGCCAGGCAAGCAACTGACCTGACTTATCTACTTCTGAGCTGGATCAATTTGTTCAGCAATTAGGACATATGTCTCCTTTCCCCCCTATAGTGATGGGCATAGAATAAAGACTCTCATGCCCTTATTAAGCGTTGCTCATGCCTGAATTTGTTTCCTGGATTCTGATTACACTCGCCGTACTGGCATTGATCGGAATTATCTTCGAAGAAGTCATTCATATTAACAAAGCCCAATCGGTACTGTTTTTTGGCTCAGTGTCCTGGGTCATTCTGTTTGCCGCGAGTATCGGTACTCCTGAGCATCATGCGATTGAGGAAGGCCTGAAAGAAAATATCGGTGAAATTGCCGCACTCTGGCTATTTCTCACTGCGGCCATGACCTTTGTTGCTTATCTGAATAAAAAAGGCCTGATTGAAAGTGCTATTTTCAAGGTGCTTCCGCAGCAGATATCCGAACGAAAGCTGATGCTGCTGACCGGCTTGTTTGCTTTTGTTTTCTCATCGCTCGCCGACAACATCACCGCAACGCTGGTATCAATCGCTCTTATTCTGTCATTGCAGTTACCTGCTCAGAAAACACTGCGATTCGCCGCGATTGCCGTCTTTGCGGTTAACTCAGGTGGTGTTGCTATGATTACAGGCGACGTCACAACGCTGATGATATTTCTCGCCGACAAGGCAGAAATCACCAGCTTACTGATGCTTTCTTTGCCAGCGTTCTGCGCCGTTCTCGTTCTCATGGCACTGCTGATGTTACCGATGTCCGGCCAGGTGAGTGTCACTAAAACGTCGCACGATCTGCAACGGGTCGATATCGTCGTCGCAGGTATCTTCCTGCTGACGATTATGACAACGATCGCATTCAATGTGCTCTTTGATATTCCACCGGTACTGACCTTTCTGACCGGGCTATCCATTATGTTTCTAGTGGCCAAAGGTATGGGCGAAGATACCGAGGATGACCCCATCATGGACTACGTACGACGGATCGAGTTCGATACCCTGATGTTCTTCCTTGGTATTCTGTTGGTCGTTGGCGCATTAAAAGAAATCCGTGCGCTAGACTCCTTTGTTGCCGTTTACGAGTATCTGCCCGCATGGCAGGCGAACTATCTTATGGGTTTGTTTTCCTCAATCATCGACAACGTTCCTCTCACCGCAGCATTGCTTAAATCTGACGTAGTAATGAATCCGGCCGAGTGGCTGGCACTGACTTACGCCGTCGGCGTCGGTGGCTCGCTTCTGATCATTGGCTCAGCGGCAGGAATCGTCGCCATGAGTAAAATTGAGGCATTAACCTTCGGTACTTATCTCCGCTTTATCGTCGCCTTACTGCTGGCTTACACCGTTGGTTATGCGCTGACCATGGGGTTAGGAACCCTGATTTTTGCTCAAACCTGACGACTAACGATTTTGCTCATAGCGAATTGCGAGTGATTGCAGAGCCCGCTCGTGTGAAGCCTTCCAGTATTTCATTTCAGCGGGCTCCTCAACGTCAGTCGGCCACTTAAGGCCATAGCCATTCGGTCTGAATAAAGGTGCAAACAAAGCGCAGGCTGTGAGATCCGCACGGGTAAATTCATCACCGACCAGATATCGGGTATTTGCATATATCTGTCGTAACTCGTTCAGCAATTCATCCATATCGTTCATTGCTTTGTGAGCACTGGTTTCGTTGATGTTCATCCAACCACGTAAGGTATTCGAGAGCTTACGATAACCAACGTAAAACATCATGCTGACTATCATGCTCTGTTTTGCAGTAAGCAAGGGCACGATTGCTCTCGGGAACGGCAACAGGAAATGATAATTGAACGTTCTGACGGCAGGACGAGCGATCAGATCAAGTCGCTCTTCCCAGACTTTCGCCTGTTCAGCGAGCGCCGGATCTTTGGGCGTCAGAGAGCGCTCAGGATATTTTGACTCAAGGTAATCAATGATCTCTGCACTGCCCTGAATAATATCTTTGCCGTCTTCAAGAACCGGCACCTGAGACTTCGAGGCCATTTGCAGTACTTTGCGCACATGAGGCCCAGGCACAAGATTTATCTTTTGATATTTCAGTCCCTTAAAATCCAATGCCCAGCGAACTTTTTCGCAGTAGTGGGACACTGGGAACTGATACAGCTTTATCATCAGGCCTCCTCAGCGGGGTCCCGATGCACTCCGGACTTCCGCCTGAAATTGCTGCCAGCTTTCCACGATACCAGCAGCAGTTTGTGGACTTTCTCCACTGAAAATATCATCCGGGGACAGAACTGATCCTTTTGCAACGCACGCTTCCTTGACGATCCCGGTTGCTACCAGTTTTTTCCCCACGTAAAAATCGTGTCTGAAGTACACGTACTTCGTATCCCACCCAAGAAGAGTGGTGTCCATCTCCAGTCGGGCGAGAAATCCCACCGGACGGATATAAACCAGATCCTGCGCAGCGATAAGACGCATACCTGCAGGTCGCTTTAACTCATGCTTTAACCCTCGCCAGAACTGAAACCTGCCGAGCTCCATAAAACTGAGGAAACGGAAGTTCGGAAGGTGATTCCGCCACCCCATATCATGCGGCTGTATGCGGTAAGTCTGCCGAACCGTCGCGCTTTGGCTGTGTTGTTTCTGGCGGCTGAATAACCAAAGAAGAAAAAATCGTATTAACAGATTCATGGCTTTTCCTGTCAGGGCAAATAGAACTGCAATTCTACTTCTGCGCCTTTAATTGTATCTTCGATCGGCATTTGCCTAGCCTCTTCTGATTCATCCCAGAGCAACTTTCCGGAAAAATTCAGTGTCGACTCCTGAGGTATTTCACGAAACACATCCGGAAGTACACCACGAGAGGAACCATTGTTTTCCATGGATTCCCAGGACATCGAAGGCAAAGATAAATTCAGGGGCCTTTTGTCTTTATTTTTATTTTCTTCTTTTACTTTCGTTACTGTCTTCAGAAACGTTTTTTCGGCTTCAGAACTTTCTTCTGTTTCTGCGATTTCTGAAGCCTCAGTATTCTGGACTGAAGTATCGTCCTCGACCTGCGTCTCTGTCTGAGAGGCAGTGCCCATTTCTGACCATAATTTCGAAACTGGCTTCTCTCCACGCAATATTTTTGCAGTCTGATCGTCACATCCGACCAGAAAAATAATCGAAATAAGACTTACTACAGACATCCTTATCCAATGTGGCTTCAATCCTGAAGCCTGATTTCTGCGGTCTGTCTTTGATAACGTCATAATATCATTCAGCTGTTTTCCTCCAAATAGCGTCTCGGCGCCATTTGAGGCTTAAAATGTCTACCTGTTCACACTTCAGAGAACAATCATTCATTAATCCAACTACAGCCTCGATGCCATCCTGATAAATGAGCATGGGCCAATCATTTCTCAACCACACCGGCACGCCGTTTTCCTGCCATACATTCTTCAATGACTTCGTCTGCCTGCCTTCACAGCGCAGCTGCTTCTGGGCGCAATCGCGGGCAGGCACGAGCGACCAACCTTCTGGCAGCGGCTGGCTGTTTCCTGAGGACGCGATGGTACCCCGCCCCCATGATACCGGTATACAGTCGACACGATCTGGCGTCGTTTGTTCACTCCAGATATATAGGTGCTGCCTGAAACGCTGGAATACGACGCCGTCGAAGCGAGTACTCGGTTGTCGGTCTGCTGCTGCATTTAATGCCTGATCTAACCAATGCCAGACTTTCTTCCCTTGCGGCAGAGGTAAGCCGTTTTTCGTCAGCCAATGCCTGACCATGTGAAAGCGCATACGCTCAGGCTGATCAAGAAGTGCCTCTACAGACAGACAGAAAGGGGCCGTCGCCGGCCAATCACATTCGCTAAGTGCCGCATCGGAAATCGGCGTCAGCAACTCCAGCAACAATTGGTAGTCTGCGGATAAGTGATGGGTCGTGTCGATCAGGGTGGATTCAACGGCGGGATACCGTACTTGTAACGACGGCATCAGGGTGTGACGTACCCAGTTACGATCGAAGGTCTGATCACGGTTCGAATCATCTTCGATCCAGCTCAGACCGCGGGCTGCCAACGCTAACTGCTCGCGGGTAAACGCGAGCCAGGGGCGTACAATTGTACGTTGATCTTCAGGATCACGTGTCAGTTTGCGTCTTGCGGGCATACCCGATAAACCGGTGAGACCACTGCCGCGAAACAAACGCAGCAGCAGAGTCTCGGCCTGATCCGAACCGTGATGCGCGGTCAGCAGGAGTGCATCGTCAGGAAGTCGTTGCTCAAATGCGGTGTAGCGGGCATCACGGGCGGCGGCTTCAATGCCACGACCTGTGTATTCAAGAGTCACAGTCTGCGCAACAAAGGACACGCCAGCGTCTTCGCAGTAGCGCTGGCATTCAAGCTGCCATCCATCTGCATCAGGATTCAGACCGTGATTTACATAAATGGCCGTGACCCGTGCGCGCCACTCTGGTTGAGACGCAACGCACTCAAGCATCAGACGTGAGTCCATACCGCCACTCAATGCGAGGAACACAGGCCGCGCAGTGTACTCTGCGAATACCGGTGTGAGTGCCTTTATCAGCTCACTGCGCAGCTGCTCAGCCGAAGACAAGCTCAACTGAGGCCTCACCGAACTCGAATTTCAATTCCTGCAGCTGCTCATCGGTCGGATTGATACGCCAACGATCGTCGAGGCGGATATCGCAACTGGCGACTTCATTCCGATAGTCCAGCACCACAGGACAACCATTTTCCAGCGGTTGCAGCAGCTTCGAAAGGCGCTGGCAAAAAGTATCAGGATTAAGCTCGCCATCGACGCTGACACGCACTGAATTCGCATAGGTCAGGCGTGCCTGACTGATCTCCATGGCATTACGCCCGGTCGCTTTCAGACCACCGGAGTAATCATCGTGGCTGATCTGGGCTTCGACAACGAGTACCTTGTCTTTGGCGACGACTTCGCGCACCTGCTCATAAACATCAGAGAAAAGCGCCACTTCCATTCGACCCGAACGATCATCCAAGGTCACGAAACACATGTTATCGCCGCGCTTATTCTTCATAACCCGCATATCAACAACGAGGCCAGACAGCTTCTGCGGCGCTTTGGCTTCCTGCAGGTGAGACAAGCGGGTTGGCACCAACTGACGGACTTCTTTCTCATACTCGTCAAACGGGTGTCCCGTCACGAACAGACCCAGGGTGTCTTTTTCGCCCTGTAAGCGTTCTTTCAGAGTCCAGTCACGCAGACGGCGATGACGCTCATAAACGTCACCGGTGACCGCCTCTTCTGCCTCAACTTCACCAAACATATCGAACATGCCAGCGGCTTCATTGGCGGCACTCTGATTCGCTGCTTTGATGGCATCTTCGATACTGGCCATCAGCACCGAGCGCGGTGCCGTGTACTCAAGGCGGTCGAAGGCGCCGCAGCGCACCAGCGCTTCCATGACACGCTTATTGATTTTCTTAGGGTCAACACGCTTGCAGAAATCGAACATATCGCGGAAGGGGCCGTCTTTGCGTGCGGCGATAATGGCATCAATCGGGCCTTCACCGACGCCTTTCACCGCACCCAGACCATACACAATGGCGTCGTCATCATTCACGGTAAAACCGTACTGACTCTGATTCACGTCGGGTAGAATCAGTTCGATTCCCATTTCCCGACACTCTTCAATAAAGACCACGACTTTATCGGTGGTCTGCATATCGGAGGTCAGTACCGCCGCCATGAACGGCGCCGGGAAGTGCTGCTTCAACCAGAGCGTCTGGTAAGAAACGACAGCATACGCAGCGGAGTGAGATTTGTTAAAACCGTAACCCGCGAATTTCTCTACCAGGTCGAAGATCTTCATCGCCAGATCTGGATCTACGCCGACGGAAATGGCCCCTTCGCGGAAGGTATCCCGCTGCTTGGCCATTTCTTCGGGCTTTTTCTTACCCATGGCACGACGCAGCATGTCGGCGCCGCCAAGCGTATAGCCCGCCAGAATCTGGGCGATCTGCATCACCTGCTCCTGGTAGACAATAACGCCGTAGGTCGGCTCGAGCGTTTCTTTCAGAGTCTCGTGTTCGAAGTCTGGGTGGGGATATGCCACCTGAGCACGGCCGTGTTTACGGTTGATAAAGTCATCAACCATGCCGGATTCCAGCGGGCCCGGACGGAACAGAGCCACGAGTGCAATCATGTCTTCGATGTTATCCGGCTGCAGACGTCGGATAAGGTCCTTCATACCACGCGATTCAAGCTGGAATACTGCGGTAGTCTTAGCTTCTTTCAGAAGCTTGTACGACGGTTCGTCGTCCAGTGGAATCATATTGATGTCCACCGGCTCCAACCCTTTTTCTGCCTGCTTACGGTTAATCGTCTCCAGTGCCCAGTCGATGATGGTCAGGGTCCGCAGACCCAGGAAGTCGAACTTCACCAGACCGGCTTCTTCCACATCATTTTTGTCGAACTGAGTCACCAGACCGGTGCCATCGGGTTCACAGGCGGTCGCCGAAAAGTCGGTCAGCTTGGTCGGCGCGATGACCACACCACCGGCGTGCTTACCGGTCTGGCGGGCAATGCCTTCAAGCTTAAGTGCCATTTCCCAGATTTCCTGGGCCTCCTCGTCTTCGTCGAGGAATTCTTTCAGCAACACTTCGGTATCGAGCGCCTTTTCCAGCGTCATCCCAGGATCTCCCGGAATCAGCTTTGAGAGCTTATCTGCAAGACCAAACGCTTTCCCCTGCGCACGCGCCACGTCACGCACAACGGCCTTCGCCGCCATGGTGCCGAAGGTCACAATCTGGGATACCGCTTCACGACCATAGTTATCGGCCACGTACTGGATGACCTTTTCGCGGTCTTCCATGCAGAAGTCGATATCAAAGTCGGGCATGGAGACACGTTCGGGGTTCAGGAATCGTTCGAACAGCAGGTCGTATTCGAGCGGGTCAAGGTCGGTAATTTTCTGCGCATACGCCACCAGCGAGCCCGCACCCGAGCCCCGCCCCGGCCCCACAGGAATGTCATGGTCTTTGGCCCATTGGATAAAGTCCATTACGATCAGAAAGTAACCGGGGAATCCCATCTGGATGATGATATCCAGCTCAAACTTGAGACGATCATCGTAGGGCTTGCGCTTTTCTGCGTACTCGGGAGAGTCTTTTGGGATGCCCGCCAGAATAACCTCAAGACGCTCATTCAGGCCGACCTCAGAAATTTTACGGAAGAAGTCGTCTTCATCCATACCTTCGGGGATTGGATAATCCGGGAGGTAATAGGTACCCAACTCGACTTCGACAGTGCAGCGACGGGCGATTTCGACGGTATTTTCGATGGCTGACGGAATGTCGCGGAACAGCGTAGCCATTTCCTCGCTGCTGCGGAAATACTGCTGTTCGCTGTAATCTCTTGGACGACGAGGGTCATCCAGTGCGAACCCTTGACCAATCGATACCCGTGTTTCATGCGCTTCAAAGTCATCGGCTTTGATAAAACGCACGTCGTTAGTGGCCACAAGCGGAAGCTGAAACTTAGTTGCCATCGCCATGCCTGCACGGACAATATTTTCGTCACCTTCCCGCCCGGTACGCTGCACTTCAAAATAGAAACGGTCCGGAAATTGCGCCATATACTCTTCGACCAGAGCTTCTGCCGCTTCAAGCTTACCTTTGATGATACGTTGACCCACATCGCCATCACGGCCACCCGACAAAAGAATCAGACCGTCGGACTGCTCAAACAACCACTCTTTACGGACAATGGCTTTATCAAAGTGTTGATTCTGACTGTAGCCACGCGAAACCAGCTCGCGGAGGTTTTTGTAACCATCACCGTTCACGCACAGAACACAGATACGGAAGGGAGCCATCTGATCATCGGGATTTTCCAGCCAGAGGTCCGCGCCCAGAATCGGTTTGAGGCCAGCACCCATGGCGGTCTTATAGAACTTAACCAAAGCATAGGTATTGGCCTGATCAGTCAAAGCAACGGCAGGCATACCTGCGTCGACAGCTGCCTGAACCAGCTTTTTAACGCGAATGGTGCTGTCGTAAAGCGAATATTCAGAATGAACTCTGAGATGTACGAACTGACTGGTCATACTGCCCCCCGATGAAGATGGAGGGATTGTACCGTATAGGGGATGGGTTTGTTGAAAAGCAGAATCGGTTTATTAAAAAGCGGTATGGTTTACGAGGACACAACTACTCAGTTGTACCCGAGCGACGCCTGAATCTCTTTTATCCGCTGACATTCATCGTCGATGTCATCACACAAAGACGACAGGCTATCCTGCTCGAGCGCCGGTGCCAGCTGAGCATCATGGACAGGTAGATGGGGCGGTAACTCACCCTTGCCCCGCACGATTCTGACCAGGTTAAAAAGCAGACTCTGGACCTGCTGATCGACAACACCTTCTTGTTGATTCATCACTCATGTGTCCTGAAGCTCACGGAAACTACTCTGAGCATAGTTGCTCTCGGGAACTTTGCCCGGGCTCCATGCTGTCTTACCGGTTGCATCATTAGTATAATGATATGGCTCACGCTTTTATCAGGTAATTTGTCCCTTTCATGACTATTTGTCACTTTTGTTATGTCTAAAAAACGCAGAGATATTCCGGCTTTTGGCCTACCGATCATCGAAACCCACTTCCACCTGGACTATCTCAAGGATGCTTCAGTGGGAGACATTCTTCAGCAGGCACGAGATATCGGCGTCGAACGTTTTATGACGATCGCGGTTGCGCCGGAAAATATGGAGACGGTGATCAAGCTTACCGAAGAACACAGTGATGTCTTTGGCACTCTGGGGGTACATCCCCATGATGCAGAAAAGTATCAGCCAAGCACGGGGGCGTTTATTCGCGCTAACTGCGGTATGGACAAGATTGTTGCTGTGGGCGAGATTGGTCTCGATTATTTCTACGACAACAGTGACAGAGCTGTACAGCGCACGGTGTTTGCGGAACAACTGCAGATCGCAGTGGATACCGGGCTCCCTGTCGTGATTCACACACGAGAGGCCGACGCAGATACAATGGCCATTCTGCGTGAATACGCCCCTCAGATGAAAAACAAGGGCGTAGTGCATAGCTTCACCAGTGGAATGGAGCTGGCCGAAGTCGCCGTTGAGCTGGGCTTTTGCCTTGGCATCAATGGTATTGTTACCTTCAACAAGGCAGACAACGTTCGCGAGGTGGTTGCAGCCACCCCAATGAACCAGTTATTGCTGGAAACAGACTCCCCCTTCCTGACACCCGTGCCTTACCGTGGCACCGAGAATGCGCCTAAATACCTGCCCTTCATTGCCGAAAAGATCGCCGACGTGAAAGGTATCGATGTGGAAGAGGTTCTCAGGGCATCGTACGACAATTCATTGCGTACTTTTTTCAACTGAAACGCGCTACAGGCGCGGGAACCCTTGCAAACTGTCTGAGCTGTCGTCATTCTGAGCGATTAGCTTACTGACGACAGACCGGGAGCGGGGAATGGCCCTACAACATTGGCTAGGCCGCGGATGGCTGGCAATCGTTTTTGCGACTGTCTACATTATTTCGCAAGCCACAATCGCATCCACCCTGCACAGTGCAAATGCATCGAACCTGCTGTTCGCTTTCCAATTTACCTACGACGCTGAGAACTTCAGAGAACTACTGGCTTCAATCAGCGACGCACAACTAGCAGGATTGCAGGCTCATTTTGCGTATGATCATATCCACCCTCTCTGGTACGGCGGCCTGATCGTTACCCTGACAGCCTGGTTACTGAAAAAGAACGGCCTGAGAGGTCGCTGGAATCTTCTGATTGCTGTTGGGGTTGTTCCCTCACTGATGGATGTCATTGAGAACAGTATTCACGAGCCGCTGATGTTTGAAACAGCCATTCCCACAGACCCGGCTGTTACCGTAGCAGCGATCTGCGCTACCATTAAATGGTCCATGGCACTAGGCTACCTGTTGATGGCCATCGCCCTTGGGGTACGAGCAGCGATTCAAGCAAACGATGAAAAAACGAGCAAGTAAGCAAGAAATTCGGGACAACCTGAAACAGGATATCGAGCGATACCTGACTGACGGTGGAGAAGTCCATGAATTCGAACGTGGAGAAAGTGGCCTGGTAGATGGTCGCTACAACGAGCAAGCCATGTCGTTTGAAAAGCGCCAGGAGCGCACACCCGTGCCTGACGTTCTGCGAGCGATTGATGAACGCCGTGATGCCCGACGTAAACCTCAGAAAAAAACCACGGCTAAACGCTCATCTGGCCCGAAGAAGAAAGTCATCTACGACGATTTCGGAGAACCTTTGCGGGTCGTCTGGGAAGACTGACCTCAGGAACCTATAAATGAGCAATGACCCTCTTCTGCTGATTCTTGCCGCAGGTTTACTCGCTTTCGGACTCATCTCTCAGCGTATTGAGCGGCTCGCACTGACTGCCCCCATGTTATTTCTCCTTCTTGGAGTGGCCAGTGGCCCCCTTCTGTTTGACTGGAGCGCCCCGGCGATAGAAAGCAGCGCACTCAAAATTATCGCCGAACTGACCCTGGCATTGATTCTTTTTACTGATGCCAGCCAGGTTCAGAGATCTCACCTGGTGAAGTTCGAGAATCTTCCCATACGACTTCTTGGCATTGGTCTGCCATTAACCATGCTGGCTGGTGCTGCGATCGCCTTCATCCTGTATCCCGGACACTGGCAAGTGGCCGTCATGATAGGGATCATTCTCGCCCCTACCGATGCAGCCCTCGCCCAAAGCGTATTCTCAGCGTCGGCCATCAAAGAGAAACTCCGCCACTCTATTACCGTTGAAAGCGGCCTGAACGATGGACTCGCCCTGCCCTTTCTACTTCTGATTATTGCTATTGCCAGCGCCGGCGACCTGAGCACGGTTGATCCCTGGTACTGGGGCAACTTCCTGTTTAAGCAGATTGCACTGGGCGCACTGGTTGGCATTGCGGTTGGTTACCTGGGTGGTTACCTGCTCGAAAAGGCCGGTAAACACGACTGGATGGACCCGGTATTCCAGCGCCTGGCATCCGTCGCTCTTGCGCTCGTTACCTACACAGGTGCTGAGCACTCCGGCGGCAACGGTTTTATTGCCGTGTTTATGGCCGGGCTGTTTCTTCATGCCGGACGCACGATGGTCGTTACCCGACTGAAAGAATTCGGCGAAGCTGAAGGTCAGTTACTGACCCTGGTGATGTTCTTTCTGTTCGGACTGATTTATGTCCCGGATGCGCTACCGCAGATAACCTCTGCAACGATACTCTACGCACTGCTCAGCCTGACCCTGATACGCATTATTCCGGTGCTACTGGCACTAAGCGGAACCGGCCTGAGTATTAAAGAAAAACTGTTTCTGGGGTGGTTCGGCCCACGCGGCATTGCCAGTATTCTGTACCTGTTGATGGTGATTGAGCAGCTCGGATTCGCCGAACAGCTACCCGGATACCAGCTACTCTTCCCTACCGTCGTCACGACCGTAGTACTGAGTATTTTTGTGCATGGGATGTCTGTGCCTTTCTGGATTCGATGGCTTAAACGCTAACGTCGGGAAGTCCGCAGCAATACCACCGCATAACCCGCAGATACCAGGGCAACCCAGATACCGTTAATCAGCACGGCATCGTATCCCAGCTGTTGAAAACCAAACGTACCCGCGGCGGCACCCAGGATAAAGGCGAGAAAAATCGACAGCTGGAGAAACAGCTGTTGCCTGAGCAACCCACGACCCGCAAAAAAGTTACCCAAAGCAGAACCGATATCCGACACAATACCGGTTAAGTGGGTTGTCCGTATGACCGACCCACTGTAGGTCGCAACCATCGCATTTTGCAAGCCACAAGCCGCCGAGGCCAGCCACTCCGCCGAGATGTGATCAGTACGAAAAGCATACCAAGCCAAGAACAGAAGTAACGCCTCAATGGTTAACGCCAGACCGTATCGGCGGCCAAGCTGCAGAGCCTCATTACCGACAATGATGCCACTGATAATAGCGCCCAATACGAAGCTAAGAAGAATGCTCGCCGTGTGGAATAAGACACCCGACTGGCCGGAAACAAGCGCGTCAGCGGCTATGGTTGCCGTCCCTGTTACATGAGACACCGCGTTGTTCGCAAAAGATAATAGAGCGACGCTGTTAATAAAGCCTGCGTTCAGCGCCAGCATCACACTGCCCGCCAGAACCCAGACGGGAAGTTGACGAATCATGGTACTTCCTCATTGGCAGATGTATGCATATCGTTTTACCGCACTCTCATGAGTTAGCCAAACGGTGGGAGACTAAAAAGCAAAAAAATACCCAGCAATGCTGGGTATTCTTCTCAATCGCCGGTGAACGTCTCACACCCGCCGCATTATTCTACGGGGTTGGCACATTCAAAGTGCCCAGGCTCAAACTTACAACGCACCTTACGCTGGAGCTTCAGCATGTCGCCATCATAGTAACCACGATCACGCAGTTGGATACGTGCTTCCTGCATCATCACCTGATACTCGGCTTTGTCCGCTGGCGGAATATCAATCCAGTATTGCTCTGGAATTTCTCCTTCCTGTGCTTTCACCAGCTTTTCGATTTTATCGAATCGCGTCAGGAAATCTTCGCGTACCAGCTGTGCCAGCTCATTTGGGAATTTGTCCGCGCGGCCAACCAATTGCAGGGTGATCTGCGAAAACGGGTAATCAACGATACCGCCATTATCGCCCAGCCCCTTGTAGAGCTCCATAATCTGATACGCAGCCAGTGGCGCCGCCAGAACATCAACATTCTTGTTATTGAACTTAGTACCCGCATTTACAAGTGCCGTTGGCACGGGGTTAGCACCGATCTGAGAGACCATCTCTGCCTGCACCAGATCGTAGTCCAGAACCGCAACACGCTTACCTGCCGCTTTCGCAAGGGTGTTAATCTTACGGTCATTCACAAAAATGTATGCGGCGCCCATCGGAGCGTAACCCATCACAACGTACTGACCATCCAGCATACGATCAGCGTTTTTCGGGCTGGTAATCGCCTGCATCAGCAACTTCATGTGATCACGGCCAGGTACCGCACCAATCGCGTCAATGGTACCGGTGTAGCGGTTAAATAGACGTGCACGCAAGCCAGTAAACAGCGCGGCATCACACATGCCTGCTTTCAACTCTTCCGTCAGAACAGATTCGCTGGTGTAGGCATCCAGCTCAACAGTCACACCCCACTCTAACAGTTGCGCGGCCTGATCCACTGCTGCGCCATAAATAGGGCCGTTCTTACCAGCGATGTCCCACACACAGATACGACGAACGGGAATCGATCCGTCTTCGTTCAACATCTCCGGATACATGGCCTTGATCGCATCGATACGCTCGGTCTTTGCGACCTTAGGATCCATTGCTTTTTTGCGGAGAGCATCAGTGTCTGCCGCAACAGCCGACACAGTAATTAAAGTCGAGACAGCACAGAGGGCTGTGGCGATTAAACGCTTCATAGTTTGTTCCTGTTCTTATTTTAATCTCAGCGACTGCGTAATATATCCAGTGCCGGTTATTTTTGCTGTCACACCGGGCAATAAAGCTGCCGGGTGTCTGTCGTCGGAATAACCCCATACATCGACGAACTTCAGATACTTTACACCTGTCTGTAAAAATTAACCAGTGCTCAGATATGAGTCGCCCGATAAGGCCTGCGGCTACGCTCTTTACGCATACAATGCAGCCACCAGATACAGCAAGTTGGGGCCAGAATTAACCCAACAGGCACACCAACCAGCAGAGTCCAGCCCAGCAAAGACAGCCCATAGAGCAGGTCCGCTATATTCACGTCGCCAAGGTGACAGACGCCGCCAACCGAGGACATCAGGTCGCAGCCCAGAAACTCAGCCAGTGCAGTGGCGAAGACAATAAACAGAAAAGGAGAAATCAGCATAAGTGCTGACGTCCAGAGGCTGATCAATGCTTTGTAAGATAACTGCATCTGGCCCTCCAGACTGCTTAGTTAGTGACGGTTTTTTGCCTCAATCCACTGCGCCATATATTGCGTGCTCTTAAGGCTATGGTGGCGAAGCATACCACCAATAAAGTCGCGCTGGCGGTGTCTTTCGAGGCCACTGAGCACCTCATCAAGACGACCTAGTAAATTCTGGCCATGCCTGGCTTCATCGAACCTGTTGATGGCCAGATCCGGCCCCCTTGCACTGTAATCGGACCAAACAATTTCATCACTGTAGAGCCTGACTGCAGATTCGACGAAGTCGCTGACCTCATCAGCAATAAGGGCCGGTGCTGGCTCGTCACCGTACATACCTTCGGCGCCGATACCTGAGGTGACCGCGGGGGTACCCAGAACTGCAGCGTCGAGTAATTTACCTTTGAGGCCCGCGCCAAAACGTAAAGGCGCCAGCATCACCCGAGCCTCACTGACTACCTTCTCAGCAGATGGCGCCCAACCTTTAACTCTGAACCCGAGTGCAGGGCTATCCAATTGTGTTGCTTTCTTCGGCGGGTAAGCTCCGTAGACATGAAGTTCTGCCGAAGGAAGCTGACGACGAATGTTCGGCCACAGCTCGCGCAACTGCAGCACTGCATCCCAGTTCGGGGCATGTCGGAAATTGCCTATAGAGACAAAGTGCTCGCGTTCAATGAACGTTTTTACATTCTGACTGAACTGTCTGAGCATAAACGGCAGGTAAACAAGTTTTGCAGGATCTATCGGAAAGCTGTCCTGCAGCCAACGCATCTCATACTCAGAAATGACCAGCGTCAGATCACTGCGCAGCAGCGCAGCTATTTCACGGAAGGCCATATCAGTCTGCCACTCCAACTCAGTCACCGGGCGCCCTGCCTTAACCGCGCGGTGTCGGGCATCACGCAAGCAGTGAACATCTTCCATATCCAGGACACGAAGCGCCTTTGGGGCGAACTTCTCGACGCGCCAGCCGAACTGTTCTTCCATCATAAAGCGATCAAACATCACGATATCGGGCGACTGTTCCGTCAGCCAGCAATCAAAAGTCGATGAGTTCAGCTCAATACGATGCTTCTCGATTCCCATTGATGCGAGGTCGACAGCATGGTCACTGTCGTCAGCAGGCGAGGCAAAGAGCACACGATAGCCATTCGCCCGCATCAGGGAGAGAATCTGCAGCATTCGGCTTCCCGCCGCGGATGAGTTCGGTTCTGGCCAGACGTAGCCAATCGCAATAAAGGTTTTCATGGCGCGATTATAGCGCAACGTATTGTCTTAACGTTGATAAGACCAAAAGCCGCTTTGAAGCTGGTATACTCCGCACCTGTTTTTAATTGCCCGACGGTTGAATAATGAGCGACATTACCACTCCTGATTACCTCAAAGACGCCGAGCAACTGCTCAGCGAGAACGGTTTTTCAACCAGCGATGACTGGTATCACGGCACGGCCTCTGGTCTGGTAGACACTATTCTCAAAGACGGCCTGAAAGGCGGTGGCGATACAGAGACAGCCGAGCGTGAGCAAGGTACTCTGGGCACTATTGGCAACCGCCAGTTCGAAACCAGTGAGCCTGTCTTCCTGACCCAGAGCAAAGAGCTCGCTTACTTCTGGGCAGCGCGTAAGGCACACATGCGTAATCTCTACTTCCGTAAAGAAGAGACTCCGGTTGTACTCAAAGTCTCACAGCCAGAAAAGGTGACGCCGGACGTTGGTGGCACGGCCATCCTGCTTGAACCGAACAACACCTACATCACGATGCTGAAAGAGCTCTACGAGAAGAAAGGCATCGCCTGGATTGATGAATCGAATCCACTCAAGCTGCCTCGTGAGACGTATCTCGACATGCTGGGTCTTGGCTACAGCTATGACAACATTCCTGCCGACAAAGTCTCGGTCGTCGATGGCAATCACTGAGTCATGAACATCTATCTTGCGGGCCCGGAAGTATTCGCAGCCAACGCGGATGAGCTGGGCAATCGCAAGAAAGAGCTGTGTCAGCGCTACGGGTATCAGGGGATATTCCCCCTCGATACCCAGATAGACAATGCTGCTACCAAGCAACTGACCGGCCTTGCAATCAGTAAGGCCAACGAAGAACTGATCCGCAAGTGTGACCTCGTGATTGCGAACCTGACGCCGTTTCGTGGTGCCAGTGCTGACGTTGGGACTGTCTACGAACTTGGCCTGGCTCGTGGACTGGGTAAGCCAATACACGGTTACACCAATGACCCGGACCTATACCACTCCCGTCTGATCGCTCTGTTTGGAGCCGATGACTTACAACCCGAAGGTCAACTTCGTGACCGTGACGGTTTAAAAATTGAAGAATTCGACTTACGCGACAATCTTATGATTGATGGTGGCATCCATGCCTGCAGCGGCCACTTTATCGCAGCACAAAAAAAGGCCGCTATCTATGAGACAGCGGCCTTTGAAGAGGTCCTGATCAGGCTCAGCCGTTAAGCTTCACCCCAGACATCCTTCGCACCAGAACATAGAAGAGCGGGATAAAGAAGATCGCCAGCACAGTGGCGGCAACTACCCCACCAAATACCCCGGTACCGATCGCATGACGTGCACCTGAACCCGCACCCGAGCTGAGCATCAGTGGTGTGACACCCAGACCAAAGGCCATTGACGTCATAAGAATCGGGCGCAGGCGCATCCGGGTCGCATCCAGCGTTGCCTGGAGCAATGTTTTCCCCTGATCTTCCAACGCCTTGGCAAATTCTACGATCAGAATCGCGTTCTTCGACGACAGACCAATGGTCGTCAGCAGGCCAACCTGGAAGAATACGTCGTTGCCGAGGCCACGGAAATTCGCCGCAGCCACCGCGCCGATAACACCCAGAGGCACGACCAGCATTACGGAGAATGGAATCGACCAGCTCTCATAAAGAGCCGCCAGACAGAGGAAAACGACCAGCAGCGACAGCGCATAAAGAAGCGGTGCCTGGTTACCGGCTTCGGCTTCCTGATAGGAAAGCCCTGTCCACTCGAAACCAAAACCCTCCGGAAGTTGCGATGCGATGTCTTCCATTGCAGCCATGGCATCACCAGTACTGAAACCTGGCGAAGCAGAACCCTGGATATTGATCGATGGAACACCGTTATAACGCTGAAGCTGCTGCGCACCGTAAGTCCAGTTACCTTCAGAGAAGCTGGAAAACGGTACCATCTCACCGCTGGTGTTACGCACATACCAGTCCGTAATATCATCCGGCAACATGCGATACGGTGCATCCGCCTGAACATACACACGCTTGATCTGGCCGCGGTCGAGGAAGTCATTCACATAACTTGAACCCCAGGCAACGGCCATCGTGCTGTTGATTTCAGACACCGGGATACCCATTGCCAGAGCCTTCTGATGGTCTACTTTCAGATCAAACTGAGGAGCATCAGGCAGACCGCTATAACGCACCTGACTCATCATATCGTGCTGGTTAGCCTGACCAAGAATCTGATAGGTGGCTCCCATCAACGCCTCGTGCCCCATACCGCTGCGATCCTGCAACTGGAAGTTAAAGCCACTGGCAACACCAAGTGCAGGAATAGCAGGTGGGTTGATCGCGAATACAAAAGCTTCACGTATCTGAGAAAAAGCTCCCCATGCGCGACCGACAATGGCCTGCACACCGTCTTTTTCAAGATCACGCTCATCCCAGTCCTTCAGACGAATAAAAGCGATACCTGAGTTCTGGCCTCGACCGGAGAAGCTGAAACCAGCAGCCGCGAACATCGACTGAACAGCGTCTGATTCATTATCCAGGAAGTGATCCTCGATCTTCTTCAGTACCTCAATCGTCTGCTCCTGAGACGAACCGACTGGCAACTGAACCAGAGCAATCAGCATGCCTTGATCTTCCTCAGGCAAGAAGGCACTTGGGAGACGCATAAAGGCAAAGATCAGAACGCCGACAATCAGTACGTACATGAAAACGTAGCGAACCCAGTGACGAATGGTGCTGTCGACGCGATTACGATAACCGTTCGTTGCCTTCTCAAACGTCCGGTTAAACCAACCAAAGAAACCACGTTTGGTCTGATGGTCTCCGTCGTGCGGTTTAAGCATGGTGGCACACAAAGCTGGCGTCAGAATCAATGCCACTAATACCGACAGCACCATAGCCGACACAATAGTGATCGAGAACTGCTGATAAATTGCGCCCGTGGAGCCAGGGAAGAACGCCATCGGGATAAATACCGCAGACAACACCAGAGCAATACCGACCAGAGCACCGGTAATCTCACCCATCGACTTACGGGTCGCTTCAACCGGCCCAAGCCCCTCCTCGGCCATGATCCGCTCGACGTTTTCCACCACCACGATGGCATCATCCACAAGGAGACCAATCGCCAGCACCATACCAAACATGGTCAGCGTATTGACCGAGAAGCCAAACGCATAGAGAACAGCGAAGGTGCCCAGCAACACCACAGGGACGGCAATCGTAGGGATCAGTGTCGCCCGGAAGTTCTGCAGGAACAGATACATCACCAGGAAGACCAGGGCGATCCCTTCAAACAGGGTTTTCACTACCTCGGTAATAGAAATCTCGACGAAAGGTGTCGTATCGTATGGATAACTGACCTCAAGGCTGTCTGGGAAAAACTCCTGCAATTCAGCGAGTCGAGCTTTAACCAGTTTCGCCGTATCCAGTGCGTTGGCACCCGATGCCAGTGTCACAGCAAGACCGGCCGCTGGCTTGCGGTTAAACCGACCACTGATTTCATACGATTCAGAACCCAGTTCAATGCGGGCAACATCAGCCAGAGTGACGCGAGAGCCGTCAGGCGTTACTTTCAAAAGAATTCGTCCAAACTCTTCCGGTGTTTCCAGAAGCGTCTGCACAACAATGGAAGCATTCAGCTGCTGGCCTTCAACCGCCGGCGTACCACCCAGCTGACCACCGGCAACCTGATTATTCTGAACCTGAATCGCAGAAGTCACGTCGTTCGGTGTCAGGCTGTATTCATTGAGTTTGTTTGGGTCCAGCCAGACTCGCATTGCGTACTGAGAACCGAACAGACGCGTATTACCCACGCCTTCCACACGGGCAATCGAGTCCTGTACGCTTGCACCAATGAAGTCAGCAATATCAGAGCGCGTCATGCTGCCATCCTTAGACGTGAAGGCAACCACCATCAGGAAGGTATCGGACGACTTAGCAACGCGTACACCTTGCTGCTGAACCGCCTGCGGCAGACGAGGTGTCGCCATCTGCAACTTATTCTGAACCTGAACCTGAGCGATGTCCGGATCAGTCCCCGCAGCAAAGGTCAGCGTGATCGATGCGTTACCTGATGAATCACTGCTAGCCGACATATACAGCAGATTATCGATACCGTTCATCTGCTCCTCAATTACCTGAGTCACAGAGTTCTCAACAGCTTTCGACGACGCCCCCGGATAGTTAGCAGTAATCTGAACTTCGGGCGGTGCAACCTGAGGGTATTGCTCTACCGGCAAATTGAGAATCGACAGAGTACCCGCCAGCATCAGGATGATAGCGATTACCCAGGCAAAAATCGGGCGATCAATAAAGAAACGAGCCATAAACTATTAACCCTCAGCCGAAGATTGTGCAGAGGCTTTTTCAGCGTTGACGTCTACAGGCGTCACTGGCATCCCCGGACCGATTTTCTGCAGGCCGTCGACGATTAACTTATCGCCCGCTTTCAGGCCCGATTTAATCAGCCAGTTGCCACCCACGGCTTTCTCAGTTTTCACTGTGCGCTTCTCAACAATATTGTTCTCACCGACGACAAGAGCCGTAGCGGAGCCATTTGGCTGGCGGGAAATACCTTTCTGAGGGACGACGATGGCGTTTTCACGCTCACCCTGAGGCAAACGAGCACGAACAAACATGCCCGGCAGTAATGCACCATCGGGGTTAGGGATCAGCGCGCGCAGAGCAACGGTACCTGTTTGCTCGTCCACCGCGTATTCAGAAAACTGCAGCGTGCCTTTGTGTGGATACACAGTACCGTCAGGCAAGGCGAGCTCAATAGTGGCTTTGTCTTTACCTGCCGTGACCAGTTCTCCGCTTGCCATAGCAGCACGCAGGCTGCGCAGCTCTTCATAGGACTGAGTTAAGTCGACATAAATAGGATCGAGCTGACGGATGGTCACCAGCGCTGCGGCCTGATTGGCGGTCACCAATGCCCCGGCAGTCAGAGAAGAACGACCGATACGACCATTAATAGGCGCCTTAATTGTCGTGTATTCCACATTAATGCGGGCGGTATCACGGCGGGCCTGAGCAGCTGCAACCTGAGCTTGGGTAACAGCGAGGTTAGCGTTAGCATCTTCCAGCTCTTGCTGGCTCACCGCCTCTGACTTACTCAGCTTGTCATAACGACCATCGGTAAGCTTTGCCAGCTCACGGTTTGCTTCGGCGTTCGCGAGATCAGCTTCAGCACTGGCCAGCGCCGCCTGATAGAGCTTGTCGTCGAGTTGATAAAGTGGCTGCCCCGCCTTAACACGGTCACCCTCTTTAAACAGGCGTTCTTCGATGATGCCGGTTACCTGCGGACGAACTTCAGCAACCTGATACGGCGTTGTACGTCCTGGTAACTCGTTCACCAGAGTAAACGGCTGTGCAGTGACTTCCACATATCCGGCTTGAGGAGGCGGCATCTGCCCACCACCAGCGGCCTGTTGGCCCGACTGCTCACCGCAGGCGGCCAGAATAAATGAAACCGTCAGCGCAGCTGCTGGTAAACGGAATGATGTACGCATGAGTAACCTCAGTCTGGTGGTACTTTAAAGGTCACAATATACATACATGCACGAATGTATGTATAGTGTGAAACAGTGAGTTGTCATTCGTAGTACAGTGAGACCCTATGCCCCGCCGCACTAAAGAAGAAGCCCTGCAGACCCGCGAGACCCTGATCGAAGCGGCTGAAGTTGTCTTCCACCGCAAAGGCGTCTCAGCATCATCATTAAACGACATCGCCAAAGAAGCGGGTGTGACACGCGGAGCCGTCTACTGGCATTTCAAAAACAAACACGACATTTTCCAGGCCATCGTCGATCGCCTTTTAGCGCCTCTTGATGCCTTACATGATCAAATTGAAGACCCCTCAGAGCCTGACCCGCTCAGCCGTTTCCGCGAATTGCTTGAATACCTGACTCTCGAAATCGCCCGTGATCCACGGCGCCGTCGCGGGTTCGAAATTGCGTTTCTGAAATGCGAGCAGACAGAGGCCAATGCGGTGCTGAACGAGCGTCACCGCCAGAACTACCTGGATGGGTCAGAACGAATAAGGAAAGCTCTGGAAGCAGCCATCAGCAAAGGGCAGCTTCCGGAAGATCTGGATATCGAGCGCGGCATTGCACACCTGCATATTCAGCTGACGGGGATCATCTACCTCTGGCTGATATTGCCAGACGTGATCGATTTCGAGAAAGAAGCTCGCCATATGATCGAAAGCTTTTTCATCACGATAAAACAAAATTTTGGCCCTGACTCTGGCTCCAAATATTAGAACCAGAATCAACTCTGGATTCAGGATTTAGCGGCTGAAGCGCTCTTCACATATACCCAGGCAAAAAACACCATAAACACGGCGTCGTTCAAGCCGTAGATGCTGTAGAAAATACCCGCGAAGAGATCTTGCTCATACACTGCCTGCAAATTCTCCCGACTGAACCAAGTCAGCCAGCAAACAACATACACAAGCTTCTCCACGGCAAATGCACCTGCAATCCAGCGCAGGTTACCCGGCGTAAAAGCAGCCCCCAGGTACGCCAGCCCCCAGACCATGATCATGATCAGACCGAAAGACGACATCACCACAGGGTCGGCTTCCATCAGTGCTGTATTGGTCAGCCCTTTCGAGAAAATCAGAACACCACTGATATTCGCGATAGCAGCGGCGATAAAGCCTTGTTTAACCAGCGTAGGATTCAGCATGAATTATTCCTAACGCTCTTTCAGTTTAGCTTGTGCGCGTTGCATCAATTTCATGCCCCACTCCTGGCCCACCATCATAGATTCCTGCATGATCAGCGGCTGTACTTTGATCATTTTCTGACCGGCATCTGATTGCAGAAACTTCAGCTGTGCATTTACATCTGCCTGAGTGAGGTGCTTCTGATAGATTGGAATGACCATGTCTTCCAGCTCACCGCCATCGACCTGACTGGCAAACTCGTCCCAGAAAGCTTCTGGGGCATCCGGCACCATGCGCTTCATCGAAGGAATCATCTGTTCCATCATCTGCACTGCCATGTTACCAGCGCCAGTGACCTGAAGGAGCTCTTTGACGCTCTCACGACTGGGAGCCTCCGCCCAGGATGCCGCAGAAAAGACAACCAAGAGGCTCGTGAGAAGCGTCGACGTAAATGGTTTCATACAATATTCCTTCAACAAATGAAGGCCTATGCTAATCCCATTCTGGAGCAAAGTCAGGGTCAATTTTGCGGTCACCCCGATCAAGTTTGCCGATAGCGATCATGTCTTCAGCATCCAGCTGTAGACCGCGACTACTAAAGTTGTCTTTCAGGTGCTCTTTATTGGTCGATGCAGGAATGGTGATCAAACCGTTCTGTAACTGCCATGAAATAGCAACGTTTGCAGGGCTGACACTGTGTTTATCAGCAATACGAATGATCTCTGGGTCAGAAAGCACTTCGCCGACATAAAATGGATTGTAGCCCGTGACTTTAATATCATTTGAGGCACAGAACGCTCGCAGATCGTGATTCTGCAGATACGGTTGTACTTCGACCTGATTCAGATACAGCTCGCCCGCTGGCAGAATACGCAGCGCATCTTTCAGCTGACCAATCGTAAAATTAGACACACCGATATGTTTTGTCAGGCCCTGCTGTTTCGCCTTCAGGAGTTCGCCGAGATATTCATCCATTGGCGTATTGTCTTCAGGCGAAGGCCAGTGAATCAACAAAAGATCCACGTAATCGACAGACAGCTTTTCAAGGCTTTCTTTTACGCTGGGGATAAAACCGGTGCGATTAAGATGACTATTCCAGACTTTCGTCGTCAGGAAGTAGTCCTCCCGCTCTAGTTCAAAGTCTGCCAGAGCAGCCCCCACCTCCGATTCGTTATCATAAATCTGCGCGGTATCAATATGACGAAAACCTACATCAAGCGCGTCAGTGACTGCCTGATATGCGGTTTCGCCTTTGAGACGAAACGTGCCCATGCCGAGTGCCGGAATGTCTTTCATAAGAAAATATCCTCGAAAATTAAAAGAGTCTGTCAGATGGCCTGAACCGCTTACTCAGAAGCGTGAAGCGGCAGAAGAAACAGCGTCGGACATTGAGCTCCAGGCACTCTCTGCTCCGTCTTTTACATCCTCCCAGGCATCTTCGCTGGCAGACTTAAGCTCTTCGAGCTTATCGTTCATATCATCACGACGACTTTCGAGCTTATCGATTTCTTTCTCATAGTCCGCCTCAGCATCTGCACTGGCTTTTTTTGCCTGAGCCTTGAGCTTATCGATGTCGGCATTCCACTCTTCAATCTGAGCTTCCAGCTTTTTCTCATACGCCTGTTTATCACTCATAATAAGTATCTCCTGAGTTTCTCTACTTAAAAATTGTTGCCTGTTTTGTGACGTGTATGCGCCAAACAAGTTCGCTTTTTTATAAAAATCAGGCATAAAAAAAACCGGCCCTCGTGAGGCCGGTTTTAATTGCTCCCCGGTAAGGTCGCAACGTTCTTAAATGCATAGAGAACAGCGTAAGCTTCGACAGCTTGAGTAAATTGCAAGCTGAGGGCAGTTCAGTCGCGGCGCTGGTTTCGATGGTCTGCAATCTGTTCGATGGATGAACGAGGCGTGGGCTTCGACGTGTAGTTCACCTACACGAGAAGCCCACAACAAAGTTCAGGCAAGAACAGGAAGCAGATTTACATCATGCCGCCCATACCGCCCATTCCACCCATACCACCCATGTCAGGTGCTGCTGGCGCATCCTGTGGCAGCTCAGCAACCATGGCTTCGGTAGTAATCATCAGGCCAGCCACTGACGCTGCTGCCTGCAGAGATGAACGCGTCACTTTCGCTGGGTCTAGAATACCCATTTCGATCATGTCGCCGTATTCACCTGTGGATGCATTGAAGCCGAACGAACCTTCGCCCGCTTTCACTTTATCAACAACGACTGAACCTTCGGCACCGGCGTTACCAGCGATCTGACGAATCGGTGCTTCCATAGCGCGCAGCGCCAGAGCAATACCGACATTCTGGTCTTCGTTATCGCCTTCTACGGTGATACCGGTCAGGGCGCGAACCAGCGCGACACCGCCACCTGCAACAACGCCTTCTTCAACAGCGGCGCGGGTCGCGTGCAGAGCATCGTCTACGCGGTCTTTCTTTTCTTTCATTTCAACTTCAGAACCCGCACCGACCTTGATGACGGCAACGCCGCCAGCCAGTTTGGCAACACGTTCCTGCAGTTTTTCTTTGTCGTAGTCAGAAGTAGACGCTTCGATTTCAGCACGGATCTGTTCAACACGCGCAGTCACGTCCTGCTGAGAACCAGCGCCATCTACGACAACAGTGTTTTCTTTGCTGATCACAACGCGCTTGGCAGTACCCAGCATATCGAGAGTCGTTGTCTCGAGTGACATGCCGACTTCTTCAGAGATCACCTGACCACCGGTCAGCACAGCGATGTCCTGCAGCATGGCTTTACGACGGTCACCGAAGCCTGGTGCTTTAACAGCTGCCACTTTGAAGGTACCGCGCAGGTTGTTTACAACCAGTGTTGCCAGCGCCTGACCTTCTACGTCTTCAGCAATAATCAGCAGCGGGCGGCCAGATTTCGCGACATTTTCGAGTACCGGAATCAGTTCCTGCAGGTTGTCGATTTTCTTGTCGACCAACAGCAGCAGTGGGTTTTCCAGTTCAGCAACCATTTTTTCCTGGTTGTTAATGAAGTAAGGAGACAGGTAACCGCGATCGAACTGCATACCTTCAACAACGTCCAGTTCGTCAGACAGGCCCTTGCCTTCTTCAACGGTGATGACACCCTCTTTGCCTACTTTCTCCATCGCTTCAGCGATGATACGGCCAACGGTCTCATCAGAGTTTGCTGAGATAGTACCGACCTGAGCAATGGCTTTGCTGTCTTCACATGGCTTAGCCTGAGCTTTCAGCGCTTCAACAACCGCTGCGGTTGCTTTGTCGATACCGCGCTTCAGATCCATTGGGTTCATGCCCGCAGCCACTGCTTTCAGACCTTCATTCACGATCGCTTGTGCCAGAACAGTCGCTGTTGTGGTGCCGTCACCCGCCTGATCATTGGCTTGAGAAGCAACTTCTTTCACCATCTGAGCACCCATGTTTTCGAACTTATCTTCCAGTTCGATCTCGCGCGCAACAGATACGCCATCTTTGGTGATGGTTGGGCCACCGAAGGCTTTGTCCAGAACAACGTTGCGGCCTTTAGGGCCCAGAGTCACTTTTACTGCATCTGCGAGAATGTTAACGCCGTCGAGCATTTTTGAACGCGCGTCATTACCAAACTTAACTTCTTTTGCTGCCATGGTAGTTTCCTTAAAATTCGTTGATTTGACGTATCAGAAGACAGATAACAATTAGTCTTCAATCACACCGTAGATTTCGCTTTCATTCAGAATCAGCAGTTCTTCGCCGTCTACAGTAATGGTGTTTGAACCTGAGTACTTACCGAACACAACGATATCCCCTACGTTGACAGCCAGAGCCTGCACATCACCGTTATCCAGAACTCGGCCATTACCGACGGCAACCACTTCACCCTGATTCGGCTTTTCAGCCGCAGCGCCTGGCAGCAGAATCCCGCCAGCTGTGGTTTGCTCTTCTTCCTTGCGACGAACAACGACGCGATCGTGTAAAGGACGGATTTTCATTTGAAGTTCTCTCCAATGTATATGCAATAAGTTGCGTGTTATGAAACCCCGCTGTCAGCGACTTCGCTGATCAGGCGGCCCCAAAATCTGTGTGGTTTTGTTTATTGGGGTAGTGTTCTGCTTTTCAACACCCCGGAATAAAATTTTTCATTCTTCCCGTTTATAGTCGCCTTCAATCACATCACCTCGGCCATCACGCGGACGTTGTGACTCATGACGCTGCTGAAACGGGTCCTGAGCGCCCTGCTGATCAAACGGATTCATAACCTGAGGCTTAAAGCGCTTCATAATCGACTGCGCCATAATGCCGCGTACACCGGGCAGCAGAAGGCTGAAGCCAAACGCATCGGTGAGGAAACCCGGCGTCAGCAATAATGCACCCGCCAGAGCCAGCAGAAAACCTTCAGCCAACTCCTGTGCAGGCAGGTTGCCCTGCTGCATCCGCTCGCTGGCACGCATCAAAGTCGCCATTCCCTGAGCACGAAGCAGGGTGACGCCGACCAGGGCAGTCAGAAGAATCAGAGCAAAGGTCCACAGAATGCCAATGGCGCTACCGACTTTGATCAGTACAGCCAGCTCAGCCATAGGAACCAGGATAAATATAAAGAGTAAAGGCACGTATAACTCCCGTAAGCTTTGATGTGTGAAATGGGGGTCAATCCTGCAAATACAACCCCATGATAAGGATTCTGCCACCTGAGACATGGCCCATGCTTGTCATGTTCACCCTTATTTTGTCCCTTTTTGCCCTACTATTTACCGCTTACAAAACGGATAGTGCCCGCGTCAGATAATAATTGGAGTAAAAAATGGCAACTGAACATTTCGACGTATTGATTGCAGGCGCAGGACTCTCCGGTATCGGTGTAGCCTGTCACCTGAGTGAAAAGTGCCCGGACAAATCGGTTGCCATTCTGGAAGCTCGCGACGCCATTGGCGGTACCTGGGACCTATTCCGCTATCCCGGCATCCGCTCCGATTCCGATATGTTCACCCTGGGCTACCGCTTTAAGCCATGGACCAGCGACAAAGGCATCGCCGACGGCGGTGATATCCGCAACTATATTCAGGCCGCAGCTAAAGAACACGGCATCGATAAGAAGATCCGTTTTGGTCACAAAGTGACCAATGCCAACTGGAGCACCAAAGATAAGCTCTGGACACTCACCGCTCAGGTGGGCGATGAGACCCGTGTATATACTGCAAAATATATCGTTGGTTGTACTGGCTATTACGATTATGACGAAGGTTTTACACCAGAGTTCGAAGGACGCGACGATTTTAACGGCCAGATCATTCATCCTCAGTTCTGGCCAGAAGACCTCGACTACACCGGTAAGAAAGTGGTTGTGATCGGCTCTGGTGCAACGGCGGTGACACTCATCCCGTCTATGTCGCGTGAAGTAGAAAAAATCACCATGCTTCAGCGTTCACCGACCTACATCGTACCGGTGCCTAGCAAAGATAAGCTGGCGATCAAGCTGCGTAAGTTCCTGCCTGAGAGCTTCGTTTACACCATTATCCGCAGCCGTAACATCATGCTGACCATGGCGTTTTATAATTACTGTAAACGCTTCCCGCAGAAGGCGCGTGAGTTTATCTTCAACTTCAACAAGAAGATTCTGCCGAAAGATTTCGACATGTCGCACTTCACACCGAAGTACAACCCGTGGGATGAGCGTCTGTGCGCGGTGCCCGGAGGCGACCTGTACAAAGCCATTTATAAAGGTAAGGCAGATGTGGTTACCGATCACATCGACCGCTTCGTCGATAATGGCATTTTGCTCAAGTCAGGTAAAACCCTGGAAGCCGATATTGTGATCACCGCGACCGGCCTCAAAGTCGTCGTTCTTGGTAAGATCAATGTCACAATGGACGGCCAACCGTTCGATGTCACCGACAAAATGAGCTACCGAGGTGTCATGTTTGAAGGCGTTCCGAATGCGGCGATGGTATTTGGTTACACCAACTCCTCATGGACTCTGAAAGCAGACCTGATTGCCGACTACTTCTGTCGTCTTGTCCAGCATATGGATAAGAAAGGGTATGACGAGGTAGTGCCCGTCAACAGCGACCCATCCATGGCGAAGAAGTCCTTCATTGATCTGAGCTCTGGCTATATTGCCCGCGTAAAAGACCAGCTGCCAAAACAAGGCACCAAGGGTGCCTGGAAACTGCATCAGAACTACTTCCGTGACTTCCTTTCACTGCGTCTGAGCAGTATTTCTGCGAAAGAACTGCAGTACGGTAAAAAGTAAGTCTCTGCTGTTGCATTTGTCCGGGGTCTGCCCGGGCAAAGCGGACAGAGCTGTCAGTGCCTGCAAGGCCTGACAGCGAACCGCTATACTCTCTGGGCATTCACCCGCCTCAGGAGCTTTCCATGAATATTCACGGACATACCATCGCGATCACTGGCGCAGGTCAGGGCCTCGGACGCACGATGGCTGTAGAACTCGCAAAGAAAGGCGCTCGCCTTGCCATCATTGATCTCAACCCGGAGCCTATGCAGGAAACCCAGAGGCTGATCAGTGCTTTGGGTGGAGAAGCACGCCTGTACGAGTGTAATGTTGCCGACGAAGAGTCTGTTGTCGCAACGTTCAACGCGATCAACGAAGATTTCGGTGGCATTCATGGCCTTATTAATAACGCCGGAATCTTAAGAGACGGACTTTTCGTAAAATCAAAGAACGACGAAATCACCACGATGAGCCTGGCCAACTGGCAGATGGTGATTGATGTAAACCTGACCGGCGTCTTTCTGTGTGGACGAGAAGCCGCCAGCCACATGGTGCGTAACAAAGAGCCCGGCTGCCTCATTAATATCTCAAGCATCAGTCGTGCAGGTAACGTCGGGCAAACGAATTATTCTGCTGCGAAGGCTGGTGTGGCAGCGATGGCGGTCACCTGGGCTAAAGAGCTGGCACGCTATAATATCCGTGCGAACGCCATCGCACCTGGCTTTATCTCCACTGAAATGACGTCGGGCATGCGCCCTGAAACGCTGGAGATGATCTGCTCTGGCATTCCGGCATCGCGCATGGGAACCCCGGAAGAAATAGCTCACGCCGTCGTTTTTCTACTCGAAAATGAGTACGTATCAGGCCGGGTCATTGAGGTCGACGGCGCGCTCCGTATCTGACACATGCAGAGAGACGCCACTACGCCTTCTGATGAAGAAAAGTTATACCTCGCGCTGAGCGGCATTCCTGCCGGAAGAGTCATAGCTTACGGTGAACTGGCCCGGCGCGCTGGACTTCCGGGACGAGCACGATGGGTAGGACGTACGCTGTCTCAATTACCCGAAGGGTCAGGTTTGCCGTGGCACCGCGTTATCAACGCGAACCGACGAATAAGCCTGCCCAGTGGCTCTCCAGGCCACCTCGAACAGAGGCAGAGGCTGCTCTCAGAAGGTGTTCAGTTCTCCTCCGCAGGTACAATCGACAGGAAATACCTGTTGACCTGAAAGCACAAACTACCGGGCATGACGTTAAAGCACCCTACCAGAACCGGAGCGGTAACCTGAAATCCGCCGGAAAAGGTTGAACGTTCCAGCCGTCTTGTTCAAAGACCCCGACTATAAATAATAAGAAATCAATTACTTTTAGCTATCAATGGCGAAACAGTAACCTGAGCCACTCAACGATAGTAAGTACATACCAACAAACAGTAGCGGACACCGATATAACAATCGCGGCCAAGGCCTTAAAACCAGTAATGACGGGGCTTTTAGAGCCAGAGCACGTCGTATTCTGCATCAACAGCCAGAAGAGTTTCACGACATGTGTCAATTAAGTACAGATTTGTGTCGGTCAATCACCTTTCCCCCTTGCTTTATTTCAGACAAATTACACACCATCAGCCGCAAGGCACCCTTGAACAACGAGGGCCTGCTACCTTTAATCCCCGGATAGCAAGCCGACTCAAACGATAACAACAGGTGTGACTATGTCTCAGACAAACGAATATTTTGACCTTCTTATCATCGGCGCAGGCCTGTCAGGCATTGGTGCTGGCTGCCACATGAAAAAAGAATGCCCGGGCAAAAGCTTCGCCATTCTGGAAGGCCGTCAGGCTATTGGTGGCACCTGGGACCTGTTCCGCTACCCTGGCATCCGCTCGGACTCTGACATGTACACTCTGGGTTACGAATTCAAACCTTGGGTAAACAAGAAAGGCATCGCTGACGGTGACGACATCCGTAACTACATCCGCGAAGCTGCTCAGGAAAACAAAGTCGAAGAGCACATCCGTTTTGGTCACAAAGTGCTCGGAGCAGACTACTCAAGCAGTGAATCTCTGTGGACAGTGACCGTCGAAGTTGATGGTGAGACACGTACTTATCGCTCTCAATTCCTGCTGAGCTGTACTGGCTACTACAACTACAACGAAGGTTTCACCCCTGACTTCGAAGGCCGTGATGACTTCAAGGGTCAGATACTGCACCCGCAATTCTGGCCTGAAGATCTGGATTACGAAAACAAGAACGTACTCGTAATCGGCTCTGGTGCCACCGCTGTCACCCTGGTGCCAGCAATGACGGACAAAGCTAAGAGCGTCACCATGCTGCAGCGCTCACCATCTTACGTGATCTCTGTGCCGCAGATGGACCCTATGATCAACTTCATGCGTAAAATTATGCCTGAAAAGTGGGTCTACAAAATCACGCGTGGCCGCAATGTGACAATCACTCTGGCGATCTACAATTTCTGTAAGAAATTCCCGGGTCTGGCTCGTAAGCTTCTGCAGAAGCAGGTGTCCAGCCAACTGCCTAAAGACTTCGATATGTCGCACTTCACGCCTAAGTACAACCCTTGGGATGAGCGTCTGTGTGCTGTGCCAAATGGCGATATGTTCAAAGCAATCAAAGCAGGTAAAGCCCACGTGGTTACCGATCATATCGATCGCTTTGTTGAAAACGGTATTCTCCTGAAATCAGGTAAAGTGCAGGAAGCAGACATCATTGTTACCGCGACTGGCCTGAAGATTCAGTTGCTCGGCAGCATGAACCTGACAATGGATGGTCAGGAAATACCAATGCCAGAAAAAATGAGCTACCGCGGCGTGATGTTCGAAGACATCCCGAACTTCGGTATGATTTTCGGTTACACCAACGCATCATGGACACTGAAAGCGGACATGCTGTCTAAATGGTTCTGCGGTCTGATGAAGCACATGGACCACATCGGTGCTCGTGAAGCTAAGCCAGTTAACCATCACGGTAAAATGGAAACCCGCCCATTTGTTGATATGCAGTCTGGTTACATCGCGCGCATGGCTCACACTCTGCCGCGCCAGGGTATGGAGAAACCATGGAAGCTGTACCAGAACTACTTCGCTGATATGGCCGCTCTTAAAACGGCTGACTACGATGAAGAAACCATCGAATACGGCAACAAAGTTGTGACCACCGAGCCACGTCCCGCCTGACAGCTCAACGTTGGTCATTGAGAAAGCCCGGTTAATGCCGGGCTTTTTTGTGCCTTACTGCTTAAGCCGTGCGGCGATATCCTGAATATCCTGAGCCAAGCGAAGAATGTCCTGCTTCGTCAGTGAATGGCGGTTTTCATAAGAAATATATCGCCCAGGGGATTCCGACAAAGAATGAGCAATAGCATTGAGACGATCACGGCTGAGAGGGTGGGTGGTCACACGGTCGGAAGTCACAAGTGAGGTCGCCAGAAACCATACGACCATGCCGTAGGGAGGCGTCTTCATTCTGGCCATTACTTCGAGAGCGAAGTCGTCGGCCTGCTGCTCCTGCTTTCGGGCCGCTGCATATGAGATATCATGATATGCGCCATGCTTGAAATGCCAGTGAGCTAACTCGTGCAATAGCAGAAAAGCTAACCCTGATTTCAAAATTTTCTGAGAGACATCGTCCACATATTGACTCTGCTCCCAGGCTTTTTCTGGGACATTCAGCGCGGCTAAAGGCGGTAGAAATGGCAGGCCTTTTCTATGCAGATTAACCACATATTCTGCAATGCTTGTTGGATCCTGGCCTGTGTGCTCATACCAGGCAAAGGACAACGCAAGGTCATCGAAAAACTTGATTGCCTGAGCGGGAAACGCCATTTGCCCACTGTTCAGATCAATCGCAAAACCAAAAACATCTACGCTATCCTTGTTGTCAGGAAGGGGAAAGGTCAGAGATACCTTATTCAGCGACTTAAGCTCTTCAGGCGTCAGATAAGCCCGTATGTCGTCAAATAAAACCGCTTCAATATTTACACCATAAACCTCTCTTACCCGCTCCAGTTCAACACGGGGATAGAGCCCGGCTTCTGCCGCCGCTGAGCAAAGCATCAACAGGAGTAAAACAAACCTTCGCTCAAAGCTCACAGTCCATCGACACATAATTCAGTACCTCTTTGAGTTCAGGATCGCTGATCGGTACTTCAATCTCCGTTAGTTGTTCAGGGGCGCCCCACGTTTCACTATGCCAGACGTCGAGCAGATATAATTTCTTAGCATGATAAATAAGGTTCTCGCGACGCAAAGTCATTTGACCCTGTTCTCCCAGCCAGTGAGCCAGACAATTAAGATCTCCGACCGCCTCAAGTGCTGCGTACCTTGTCTGCTCACTCACCTCTGTGGTGTTCTGATCGCTTTCAGGGTCGATAGGTATTGCGCCCACAAAGTGCCTGGCCTCACTGCGGGATGCATCGGCCAGTGAAGTATCAGCAGACACTTGCCCACCGGAGCGGGTCTCTATTCCCTGATGTAGATTGGTAATCAGAATGAACGCACCGAATACGAGAAAAAAGACACCGGGGCCAACGCGGGATAGCACGACTTTCATTCCGGGTAATTCAATTTCACCCTTCTGATCAGTCTGATGCGGTAAATGAAAGAAGAGCTTATATCCGAGATAGATCGACATGCCGCCAAAGCCAACTACGAGCAGTCGCTCAAGCATTCGCAGTCCAATAATAATGAGATCTTCCATGAAGTTACCCAGGCTTTAAAAGCCATGAGTTTACATTTATTGGGGGATAGTAAAGAAGCCCACTCAGAACAAGTGGGCCCGAATCGGCCTACAGAGACGTCAGTTAACTTTAAACTGGCCGACTTTGTTTCCCAGAGATTCAGCAATTGAGCGCGTCTTGGCGACGGCCTGAACCGTGCCTTCGGCGTTGCGCGACGTCTCCTCACCGGTACTACGAATCTCACTCAGGTTAGTACGCAAGCGCGTGGCCGCCTCACGTTGCTGACCCGCCGTGCCGGCGATACGGTCAGTGCGCTGCTGAATATCGCCCATGCTCTGCTGAATTTCGGCCAGAGTATCACTGACCTGAACTGAATTCTTCACGGTGGCGTCCACCATGTCGCGGTTGACGCGCATGGTATCGACTGCTTTGACAATGTTTTCCTGAACATCGCTGATCAGGGTTTCAATCTCCTGAGCGGACCCCTGAGTTCGACTCGCCAGTGTGCGTACTTCATCGGCAACAACGGCAAACCCACGCCCTTGCTCACCTGCCCTTGCGGCTTCGATAGCGGCGTTCAAAGCCAACAGATTGGTTTGCTCGGCAATGCCTTTAATGGTTTCAAGAATAGAGCTGATGCTGGTCGAGTTTTCCGCCAGGCGATTTACCGCCGCCATGGAGTTTTCCATTTCATCAGACAGGCGACCAACCTCACCCATAACGCGCGTAACTACCTTACCTGCCTCATCCGATTTACCCTGTCCGGAACGCGCAGCCTCTTCCGCTTCTTCTGCAAGACGGCTGACATCTGCCGCACTCTCTGCGACTTCTTCAATTGTGGTACTGACTTCGTTCGTCTGGGCCAGCTGAACAGTGACAGCTTCGCGACTGCGATCTGCGATAGATTCAACCTCAGATACATTAACTCCTACCTCTGACGCCGAGTCTTTTACCGCTGTCAGGGTCTGGCGAATATTGTCGATCATCTGATTAAAGGCATCACGTAACTGCCCCATCTCATCACTGCCCACGACTTCAATCTGACGGGTAAAGTCGCCTTCTGCGACCACGCCAGCCGTTCTGGTGAAGCTTTTGATGGTCGCCCGGACTGACATAAAGAACGATAGATAGAGATAAACGATAATAGAGAGGGTTATGAGCAGCACCGCAACCAGCGTGGTAACCCGCGTGGTCTGTCCTGCCAGGCGCTCTTCGAGGCGGGTTTGCAACAACGGAAAGGCATTGCCGCGAAGATTGTCGAATACGGAAGACGCCTCGAGATAATAGTTATGGAAATCCTGCCACGATCGTTCAATGGAGGCAGCCATAATCACTTCTTCATCCAACGTCATTCGTAAATCGTTCATAAACTTGAGGACATTACTTGCATTGTCGGCAAGCGCCGCATCACCGGTCACTTCAGCGTTCGCCATCACCAGTTCTGTGCCCTGCTCTGCGGCCAGAATTTCATCATAAATAAGATTCATCAAATCATAGGTCGATGATTGAAGGTACTGCTCAGCAAAGGCATATATTCCAGCAGAATGTCCGAGACCAGCTGCCCGTTCTATCTGTGGCAAATCAATCAGAAGTGTCGATGTCAGGCGTTGAATAGCATCGTCAGAATCGAGTGTCAGACCGGATGTCTGCGCGTACTGACGCGCTGTCAGATATATTTCGTCGATATTGGTCTGGAAATAATTGAACTGATCAAGAAATGCGGGCTGACGCTGTTCACCCTCAATGCTGAAGCGCCCAAGGTATTGAGAGCGCCATTCTTCGATCGTGGTGATCAGATTGTTATCTTCAAGCTTTTCAATCAGGGTATTTGTTTTCTGCGGGAGGGATGCGATCAGACGTGTTGCTTCCTCTTTCAACGCTTCATCATTCTGAATTACGGCTGCTGAAGAGACATCCCGAACGTTTTCAAGATCTTTCGCGAATACCAACAAGAGTTCCACCGAGCGGACCGCTGTAATTTCCCGCTCAGTTTTTTTCATAGAATCAAAGGCGGCCAGAAAGACCTGACCGCTGAGAATCACGAGAGGCACCAGAAACAGGAAACTGATGAGGCTGAACTTAGAGGCGTAACTTAAACGCCCCATGAACTTGATACCCGGAAGCATCAGTGACCTGAACATATGTACGATCTCCGCTAAATCATTACATCAAGAGCTGCCGCATATCCTCCAGATAACTCACGAGTTTCTGACTGAAGCGTGCTGCTTCTGCCCCGTCGATCACACGGTGATCATACGAAAGCGACAACGGCAACATCAAGCGAGGTATAAATTCAGACCTATCCCATACTGGTTTCATTTCAGACCGTGACAGGCCCAGAATGGCGACCTCTGGCGGATTAACGATTGGGGTAAATGCAGTACCACCTATTCCGCCCAGGCTGGATAGACTGAAGCAACCTCCCTGCATGTCCTTTAAGGATAGTTTACCTTCACGGGCCAAGTTGGCCTTATCGCTCAGTTCTTGTGTAATTTCTGTAACTGATTTCTGATCGACATCACGAATCACAGGCACCAGCAATCCTTTCGGTGTATCTACTGCCACACCAATATGGATATACCCCTTCATGATGAGAGATTCACCGTCCGGTGCCAGCGACGCATTGAAGGTAGGAAACTCCTTCAATAGTTTCGCGATGGCTTTGAGAACAAACGGCACAATAGAGTAGCGCACATCGCTGTTGGCGTTCTGTTCCTTACGGAAAGCTTCCAGACCCGTGATGTCAGCGTGATCAAACTGAGTGACCTGAGGGACATTCAGCCAGGCTGTCGTCATCGAACGCGCAGTCGCACGCTTAATGCTGTTCAGAGCCTCCTTAGTCACAGGACCAAACTGTGAAAAATCGACTTCTGGAACCGCCGGAATTCCCGAGCCTCCGGTTGCCGCCGGACCATTCACACGCTCTTTCACAAAGGCCTGAACGTCTTCCTTCAGGACACGACCTTTCGGCCCAGAGCCTGCAACTAACGCGAGATCGACACCAAACTCCCGCGCAATCTTACGCACCGCTGGGCCAGCATGAATCTGTTTCGAAGGAGATGACGCAACGGCGGATGAGGCTGGCGCAGCCTGGCTCTTGGCAGACGTGGCCTCAGAAGCCGATGGTGCAGCCGCCGAATCAGGCTTATTAGCACTGTTACTACTTTCAGCACTTGCTGGAATAGCCTTGCTGTCTTGTTTGGGAGCAGCAGAGGCAGCGGTTTTTATCACCACCATAGGGTCGCCTTCGCTGACTTTATCCCCCATCTTAACCAGTATCTCTTCGACTTTACCGGCAACGCCAGCGGGGATTTCCATGCTGGCCTTATCTGTTTCGAGCGTGATCACCGACTGCTCTTCATCGACCTCTTCGCCGACACGAACCGACACCTCGATGACCTCGACGTCTTTCGAACCGCCCAGATCAGGCACAGGTATGGTCTTACTCTCACTACCATTGGCAGGAGCACTATTCTGCGCCGGCTCATCAGTATCACCAGCCTCCGGAGCAGCGTCGTCGCCAGGCGCTTCACTGTCTTCGTTCACACTGTCAGAACTGGTATTGCTATCTTCACTCGTGCTCGCAGCCTTCAGCTCAATAAAGTCATCGCCCTGGCTGACTTTATCGCCAACCTTTACAAGCACACCGGTGACAGTACCTTCATCTTCAGCCGGAATTTCCATCGTGGCTTTGTCTGTCTCAAGAACAATCAGAGCCTGCTCTTTCTCGACGCTGTCTCCCTCACTGACCAGCACCTCGATGACTTCGACGTTACTGGAACCACCCAGGTCAGGAATTTTCAATGTTGTCATCGGTTCCTTCCTCAGCTGTACAGCGGATCTGGTTTAGACGCATCAATAGAAAGCTGTTCTCTCCAGCTTTCTAACTCATCGGCAGACAGTGTGCCTTCTTTCATCAACTCATAACCTGCGGCCCAGGCGACATGCTGCCAGTCAACTTCGAAGAATCGACGCAAGGCATCACGCGTATCACTGCGGCCAAAGCCGTCCGTACCTAACACCTGATAGGCCCGACCTTGCGGAATGTAAGGACGAATTTGATCTGAATACGCCTTCATGTGGTCCGTCGCAGAAATCAGCGGCCCCTCACTTTGTTTAAGCTGAGCCGTCACATACGGTTCCGGAATACGCTGACCCGCCGACAGCAGCGCTTCGCGCTCACAGGCCATACCATCACGTCGCAGCTCGTTGAATGAAGTCACAGACCAGACGCTGGCCGCGATGCCTTTCTCGTTCAGCCACTCAGCGGCTTTTTCGACCTGACGCAGAATTGATCCCGACCCCATCAATTGCACTGGCTTGTCTGTTCCTGCGGATTCGCGCAGGCGGTAAATCCCCCGACGTATACCTTCTTCAACGCCTTCAGGCATTGCAGGGTGTGGATAGTTCTCGTTCAGAGAAGTGATGTAGTAGAAGACTTTTTCTTTCTTCTCGTACATGCGTTTCAGGCCGTCCTGAACAATCACAGCCATCTCATAGGCATAGGTAGGGTCGTACGAAATGCAGTTTGGAATGGTCGATGCCAGCAGGTGGCTATGACCATCCTGATGTTGCAGACCTTCACCGTTCAGCGTTGTCCGGCCAGAGGTTGCGCCGATCAGGAAACCCTGACACTGCATATCCCCCGCCGCCCAGGCAAAGTCACCAATGCGCTGGAAGCCAAACATTGAGTAATAGATGTAGAACGGAATCATGGCGAGGCCGTTGGTGCTGTATGAGCTGCCCGCAGCCATCCAGGCCGAGAAAGCACCCGCTTCATTGATGCCTTCTTCGAGGATACGGCCCTTTTTGTCTTCGCGATAATACATGACCTGTCCCTGATCGACCGGCTCATAGAGCTGACCTTCAGAGGAGTAAATACCCATCTGGCGGAACATACCTTCCATACCAAAGGTGCGCGCCTCATCCGGAACAATAGGGACAACACGTTCGCCCATGTTCTTATCTTTCACTACCTGAGACAGGATGCGAACAAAAGCCATCGTCGTCGATATTTCCCGCTCACCCGTGCCGTCAAGTTGTGCCTGAAAGAAAGAAAGTTCTGGCGCCGTCAGGCCTTGCCAGTTTTCTGTACGTACCGGCAGGCTGCCGCCCAGTTTCTCACGCTGCTTACGCATGTAGGTCATTTCAGGGCTGTCCGCAGGCGGACGATAGAACGGCAGATGCTCAAGGTCTTCATCACGAATCGGAATACCGAAACGGTCACGGAACGCCTTCAGGCTATCGATATCCAGTTTCTTAACCTGGTGCGCCTGATTCTGCCCTTCAGCCTCTCCGCCCATACCGTAACCTTTAACGGTGTGCGCAAGAATCACGGTCGGCTTACCTTTGTGATTCACCGCTTCGTTATAAGCTGCAAACACTTTGTACGGGTCATGGCCACCACGATTGAGTTTAAAGATGTCTTCGTCGCTAAGGTCTTTAATCAGGTCTTTCAGCTCAGGATACTTTTCGAAGAAATGCTCACGCGTGTACTTACCGCCCTTGGCTTTGTAATTCTGGTATTCACCATCAACGGTTTCATCCATACGCTTCTGCAGCAGGCCTTTGCGATCTTTTGCCAGTAGTGGGTCCCAATGACGTCCCCAGACCACCTTGATGACGTTCCAGCCCGCGCCACGGAACTGACTCTCCAGTTCCTGAATGATTTTCCCGTTACCCCTGACCGGCCCGTCGAGGCGCTGCAGATTGCAATTAATAACGAAGATCAGGTTTTCAAGCTTTTCGCGCCCAGCAAGACCGATAGCCCCCAGAGTCTCCGGCTCATCACATTCACCATCACCAAGAAATGCCCAGACCTTACGCCCCTTCCGAGGTACCAGGCCGCGTGCAGAAAGATAACGCATGAAGTGAGCCTGATAGATCGCCTGTAACGGGCCTAAACCCATCGAAACTGTTGGGAACTGCCAATAGTCGGGCATCAGTTTAGGGTGTGGATAAGATGAAAGACCCGGCGCCAGCGCTTCCTGCCGGAAACGTTCCAGGTCTTTCTCTTCAAAGCGGCCTTCCAGGTAACTACGGGCATAAATACCCGGAGCGACATGCCCCTGATAATAAATCAGATCGCCGAGTGGAGACTGTTCGCTGTCGGCATTAGGCGCGCGGAAAAAGTGGTTAAAGCCAACATCATAAAGCGTTGCGCTGGAGGCAAAACTGGAAATATGTCCGCCCAGGTCACCCGCGCCTTCTTTGTTCGCACGCAATACCATCGCCAGCGCATTCCAGCGAACCAATGAACGGATACGTCGCTCCATAAAGAGATCGCCAGGCATGGGCGCTTCTTTCTCAGGAGGGATCGTGTTGCGATAAGGGGTATTCAGGGCGTACGGGAGAGGCATACCATCACGGGTGGCCCTCTCGGCAATTCGCTCAATCAGAAAATGGGCTCTGTCTAACCCTTCTGCGCGAATAACGGAGTGGATTGCATCCACCCATTCTTTAGTTTCCTGCGGATCTGCATCGTTCGTGTAGACCTGATCATCCATTAGGTAGGCTCCTGACCTTGGGCATGTGCTGCATTCAGTATAGATAAAGTCTGGAAAAACACTCAGCCGGGGACGCAAACAATTTCGAGGCTGGTCGCAAAACTCTGTCTCAACCATTCACAGTTGCGGTTCCCGTCACAAAAGTGACTATTTTGTCATTTAAGACTTTTCACCTGATGGTGGGACATCGATATGTCCGTTGGGTTTCATCAGGTTTCTCTGTCTCGTTTTGTCCAGATTGATCATTCCACCTTTTCCAGTGTCCCGTGACGACACGCCATCATGCCAATTTCCGCACAATACCTATGGTTAATTGCATTGGATTAGTCCAAACAGTTCTAAGACAGCCTACGTCAAGATAAGCAAACCCTCGCTATTTAAAGCTGGCGCTGATCTTTTCTTTAACGGTACCGAGCGCGTTGGTGCTGGTTGTGCTTCGTGCCACAGTGGCGACTTTTTCACTGACGAAGGTTTCCATAACATCGCGATGCCGCAAATCGGTGAAGGCAAAGCTAACGGCGACAACGGTCATGAAGACTTTGGCCGAATGCGCGAAACAGGTATAGAGGGCGATAAGTTTGCCTTCCGTACACCGTCATTGCTGAACGTCGAACACACAGGACCTTTCGGTCACGCCGGTGCGTACGACTCCCTTGAAGCGGTCATTCGTCACCACCTGAACCCGACTCAAGCGATTGATGACTACTTCGCTGCGGGTGGTGAATGCTCGGCTCTGGCGCAAAATGAGAGTAACGCGACCTGTGAGGACTACAGCGGTGGTTACGCGGAAGAGAATACCCGCAAGGTGCTCGCAGCACTCGAAGCGGATCAGGCCGAAGGAACGTCTCTGCTGACGAATACCGAGCTCAGCGATCGACAAGTCGGGTACCTGGTGTCCTTTCTTGAAGCGCTGACGGACCCATGCCTGGAAGACAGTGCGTGTCTGAGCCAGTGGATACCGCAAGACCTGGATGAGGAAGACGGCAATCGACTGGAAATCATTGATCAGTTTGAATCCCAACTGCTGGCCAACTAACCTCAGAGCCTCAACTCAATAGTCGCAAGGCCAGAACGTACAACCTACGTTCTGGCCTTTTTTCATTCGAACAGTCGACGTTAGTCAAATAGATCAATTAACGATTAAAATCCTGCTCGTTATTGATCGTTGTTATAGTATTTCTGTAAGAATAAGCCTCTGTTTACAGCCTGTAACAGCAGAGCGTGGCACCTCGAAACAATACTTAATCATTCTGTTGAATTTATGTAGCCAGCCCCCTCAATTACACAGCACATCACCTCTCCAGTTTTTTGACAAAGCCCCCTCTCCGTCTATCGTTTTAACCATGAGTGGCCCGAAAGGCTAATTCATTGTCTCCCAAAGGGACAATCAACTATCCACTGGCCGTGCTGCATCCCCCTCTATCGGGAGGCTAACGCTGCACTCCAATACCCGAAGCAGGATCACGAACATGGCACTTGTGAAGAAACCTCAGAACTCCAGCGCGAAACCATCCGACACAGCGGTCGACCCCAACGTCGCAAAAGAAGCCGAAGCAAAACGACGCCGGGCGCGCACCTTGGCTAAGCAACAACAGGCAGCCGAGCGTATCGCCGCCGCTACTGGGCAACTATCTTCGGGTATTACGGAAGCTGCCGCAGCGAGCCAGCAACTGCAGAGCGCCTCAGACCAAATTGCGGTAACGGCCGAAGAGACCAGTGGAGCAGCGCAGGAATCACTCGCCGCCTTTAACCAGGTAAACGACTCTATTTCTCTGCAATTGAGCAACGCTGAAGGCTCACGGGCTCGCTGTGAGGTACTGACAGGCGTCGTTTCAGAAACCAGTGAGAAAATCGACAGCCTGGTCGCTAACGTCCGTGAAGCTGCCAATCGCCAATCCGCATCGGTTGTAAAAGTCTCTGAGCTTGAGAAGCAGGCAGCGAACATTGGCGATATCGTAAAGGCTGTCGTGCGCATAGCTGACCAGACCAACCTGCTGGCCCTGAACGCCGCGATTGAAGCAGCCCGTGCCGGCAAGCATGGCAAAGGTTTCGCTGTGGTTGCAGATGAAGTACGAACTCTCGCCGAAACGTCAGAAACCAGTGCCAATGAAATCCAGACCCTGGTCAAACAGATTCAGCACGAAGTAAAAGGCATTGCTGAAGGAATCAAAACCTCCTCAGAGCGGGTTGAAGTCGAAGTTGAAAAGGGTCACGTAATCCGCGAACAGCTGACGGGGATTCGCCGCAATATGTCAGACATCATGGATGGCACTCAGGAAATTGCCAGCGGCGCATCACAATCCAGCGTCGCCGCAAAACAGGCGCTCAAAGGCATCGAAGATATCGCCGCCGCCGCGGAAGAGCAGTCAGCTGCGGCTGAAGAGTCCGCCAAAACCGTCAACGAACAGAGCCAGGCTCTGAGCGAGTGTGAGCGGGCTTCGCAAAGCCTCTTCGACCTGGCGGATGATCTGCGTAACTCGACTGACGTCGCTAAAAGCGCCGAAGAAGTCGCATCAAGCGCAGAAGAGCTCTCCTCTGCAGTGCAGGAAATCAGCCGGGCTTCTACGCAGATCATGACCGCGATTGAACAGATTCGCCTCGGCTCACAAACCGCAGCTGCAGCGACGGAAGAATCCTCCGCTGCCATTAATCAGATTGAGCGTGGACTGGAAATCGCACAGGATCGCGCAACACTCAGCCAGAAGCAGATTGCCGAAATCAAAGAATCATTGACGACAAATAAAGCGTCAGTGGATGAATTAGTACACGGCATTGACGCATCGGTCGAAGCGACACAAAACAGCATCAGACAAGTACGCGATCTTGAAACTGTGTCGCGACGCATCGACAAAATTGTAGAAGCGATTGCAATGGTATCTATTCAGACCAACATGCTTGCAGTAAATGGTTCGATTGAAGCCGCACGTGCTGGCGAGTTTGGTAAAGGATTTGTCGTGGTTGCTACTGACATACGCAACCTGGCTCGCGACTCTGCTGAAAATGCAGACCGAATCAAAGATCTGGTTAAATCCGTGCAGGATCAGATTTTTGCCGTCGGTAGCGACCTCGATGAAATCGTTGTAGCGGCAACCGAAGAAACCGAAAAAGCGAAAACGTCGACTTCAAACCTTACGCGCATTGAGAAAGAAATCCTTATTGTCGAAACAGGCGCCGACGAGATACTCAAAGCCTCTAATGATATTTCCGCTGCAATTCTGCAGGTGAAAAACGGTTCAGAACAAATCGCTACTGCCTCAGAAGAAGCTGAAAAGGCCGCAGATGAAGCCGCGAGTGCGGCAGAACAACAATCTCGTGGTGCCGATGAGCTCGCCTCCGCTATTGAAGAAATTGCGTCGCTTGCTGATGAACTCCAGAGCCTCTGAGGTGCAGAATTATGAGCGCAGCCGAAGAAATTAATGAGCTGGATGATCTGGATAACGACGAGCGACAACAGTACGTCACCTTCCGTGTCGGCGATGAACTGTTCGCCGTAGAGATGAACCCAGTTCAGGAAATCATACGGGTTCCTGACGTTGTCCGGGTACCGCTGGCACCGCCCTCGCTGTGTGGTCTGGCAAATCTGCGAGGAAAAGTATTACCGATACTGTCACTACGTTACCTGTTTGGCATTGCAGAGACAGAAAGTGATGAGGCAACACGAGCAGTCGTCATTGATGTCGGGCAACCCCTCGGCTTTGTCGTTGACCGGGTAGCCAGCGTTATTGATTGCGATCCTTCTCAACTGGAAGATGCATCCCAGATAAAGTCATCCGTAGATACGACTCTACTTAAAGGGGTCATCAAAAACAGTACTGCCAGCAGTATGGTGATGGTTGTCGATTTCCAGCAGCTCATCGATAACGAATTTGCGTCCCTTGATCAACTGACCAACGAAAGCAGCATGCTGTCGGATGGTTTAATCGACGACAGTATGAATCAGGAAGAAGCTGAAGAAGAAAGCGATCAGATTCAATTGGTCAGCTTTAGCGTTGATCGACAGGAGTACGCTATTCATATCGATGACGTCAAAGAAATCGTGCAAATGCCTGAAGCGATCACCACGGTACCCAGGTCACCGCATCATATTCTCGGATTGATGAACCTGCGCGACCAGCTACTTCCTCTGGTTGACTTGCGCACTATGTTTGCTCTGGAGGGTAAGCATCCTGACGATAAAAGCCGTGTCATTGTTGTGACATCTCACGGTTACTTTCTGGGCATCGTTGTTGATGGTGTCAGCGAAGTTCTGCGCATAGACAAAGATACTGTTGAAGCGCTCATTCCTGCCCTGGCTAAAGAAGCCGAGCTTTCAGATATCACCGACATCTGCCGCCTGAACAATGGTGAAAGACTCGTTTCAATCCTGTCCATAGAACGCTTCTTCGATAGTGAAAACCTGCAGGAAACAATCAGTGAGTTAGTGGAGGAAAACATGCTTGAACAGGAAAATTCGGATCACGACTACACCGACGATGATATGGAAGATGACAATCAGGTCGTGGTATTCACACTGAACCACGAGGAGTTTGCCGTCCCCATTACCAGCATCCAGGAAATCGTACGGATTCCGGATGAGCTCATCCGCGTACCCAAATCACCGGACTTCCTTGAGGGGGTTATCAATTTACGCGGCATTGTACTGCCGGTCGTCGACCTACGCAGGCGACTGGAGATAGAGGGTTCTGAACGCTCTGAGCGTCAGCGTATCGTTGTCTTCCTGATTCATGGTATCCGCACCGGCTTTATCGTCGATCAGGTCACAGAGGTACTTCGCCTGCCAGACGGTTGTGTTGAGCCTTCGCCAAGAATTTCTGAGGAACACGGTGAGTTATTCTCGGGTATGGCAAATCTTCGCGACAGCAAACGCATGATCCAATTGATTGCACCTGATGCACTGATCGATGAGCAATCAGTCGAACTGCTGGAAAATGCTGCAGGAGGTAACTGACACCATGATAAAACTTCTGATTGTTGATGATTCTGCTCTGATGAGACGCCATTTGACACAATTATTTGAATCAGAGGGCGACTTCACCATCCGTCACGCACGTAATGGTAACGAAGCCGTACAAATGAACCGGGATTTCCAGCCTGACGTAGTGACGCTGGACATTAACATGCCTGAAATGGACGGTATTTCTGCTCTTTCACTGATCATGGCCGAGCGTCCGGTGCCTGTCATTATGCTGTCTTCGCTCACCCAGAAAGGCGCCCTCGCGACCTTTGAAGCCTTGAATCTTGGCGCTGTCGACTTCGTAGCGAAACCCGGCGGTACTATATCCATGTCACTGGATGATGTTGCAGCCGATCTGATAGGTAAAGTCCGGTCTGTTACCAAGGCAAAGCTCAGACCAGGCTCTCAGGCCAAGCAGGCTCCAATACCGCGAGATACTGCCCCCAGAACCAGAGCGGCCCGACCTGCCCCCGCAGCCCAGGGCCGAGCAACAGGGGTCAAAGACAAAGTCATTCTGATCGGTGTAAGCACAGGTGGCCCCCGTACTCTGGAAGATATTCTGCCCGCACTACCCGGTGACCTGGCCGCACCAGTGGTCATCGCCCAGCACATGCCTGCCAGCTTCACCAAGTCGTTGGCAAACAGACTTGACCGCGCCTGCCAGATGAGTGTTGAGGAGGTGGACAAAGCGACACCTCTCAGCCCCGGAACTATCTATATCGGACGAGGCAATGCCGACATCACAATTGCCATCCGTAATAGCCAGCTTTATGCCCTGAGCAAACCCGAAGATAAAGAATTCCTGTGGCATCCATCAGTCGAGCTGTTGGGTAAGTCCGCAATGCGTCACTGCGATCCTAAAAAAGTTATGGCTATTTTACTGACAGGCATGGGTCACGACGGCTCCCGGGCTTTTGCCGAACTGCATAACAAGGGCGCGGAAACCATCGCAGAGAGTTCGGAAACTGCGATTGTATTTGGCATGCCTGCTGAATTGATTGAGCGCAGAGGTGCTGGGAAAGTACTTCCTGCTCATGCCATTGCCAATGAGATTATCAGGTTTGCGTCACATTAACCGGAGAGCATTATGGCCTTAAAAAAATCAAACACGACAGCACCGGATGAGACGCAATCAAGCCAACGTGACTGCAGTGAAATAAGCCAGGATCTCATTTCAGAAGATCCATCGAAACGCCGTTGGGCGGCACGCGATATTGTTTCATGCGAACACGCTTCGGTCATGTTATTGGATCAACTGGAAGCTGAAAAAGATATCTCTGTTAAGCAGATTATCCTGAGCTCACTCACCCAGATTGGTGACACTGAAGCTGTCAACGGGCTGGTTCGCTGCTTACGCACAGAGGATGTAAGTCTGCGAAATGAAGCCATTGAAGCCATGAAACACCTGCCTCAGGAAGTGGCATCGATTATGGCCAGCTTACTCAATGACCCTGATCCGGATGTTCGCATCTTTGCGGTCAATATCCTCGAATCACTCTGTCATCCTGATGTCGAACAATGGCTGATCGATGTGATCCGTGACGACGAGCATATTAATGTCTGTGCCACGGCGGTTGACCTACTCGGCGAGGTCGGCAGCGAACAGTCTGAGCCTGCTCTGCAGGCCTTAAAAGAGCGATTTACCGATGAGCCTTACATTCAATTTGCAGCAGATCTGGCGATCAAGCGAATTATTGGGAGCTGATACATGAGCGAGCAACTCATCAGCGACCAGGAGTTTGATAAGTTCGCTGAGTTCTTTTACCGAAAGACCGGGATTAAGTTTGATAAAAGCAAACGCTACTTTGTTGATAAACGGGTTGCTGAGAGAGTGAAAGAAACTCAATCCGACTCGTTCAGGCACTATTTTACAACACTGCGTTTTCAGGCAAGTGGCGAAGAGCTTCAGAAGTTAACGAATCTTCTGACCGTCAATGAAACCTATTTCATGCGCGAAGATTATCAGTTCCGCTGTTTAATAGACTCAATGCTGCCCGATGTGATCAGCCGCCACGATCCAAACAAGCCCATCAGAATCTGGTGCATTCCTTCGTCATCTGGCGAAGAGCCCTACTCTATCGCTATGTATCTTCTTGAAGAGTGGGATGGTATCGATAAATGGGATGTTGAGCTGATTGCCTCTGATATTGATACCAGGATTCTGGAAACGGCTAAACGTGGTATTTACTCTGAGCGATCCGTACGAAATGTACCCCCCACCTGGAAGCGACGCTATTTCCGTGATGTTACCGGAGGACAACAGGTTATCGAAGATATTCGTGATGCGGTAGAGTTCACACGTATCAATCTTTCTGAGCCAGCTGATGTCCGTAAGATGCGAAATATCGACATCATTTTCTGCCGCAACCTGCTGATTTATTTTGATGATCTGTCACGCAAGGTCGCCGCTGAATACATGTTTGAAGCCCTGTCTCCTGGTGGCTATATCTGCCTGGGACACACAGAATCAATGGGGCGTATATCTCCACTTTATCGGGTTAAAAAGTTCCCCGCAGCCATCGTGTATCAACGACCACTGGAGGCAAAACAATGAATGTTCTAATCGTAGATGATGCCAGCACAGTGCGTATGTATCACCGAAATGTGCTCGAGGCGGCCGGGTACGTTGTCGATGAAGCGGTCAATGGCCTAGAAGCATTGGAAAAGGCTCTGGAGAATACCTTCGACCTCTACATCGTTGATATTAATATGCCGAAAATGGACGGCTACGAGTTTCTTATGCAACTCCGATCTGAAGATATCGATCAGGCACCCGCCATTATGGTGTCGACAGAAGCGGCCGAACTGGATCACACCAAGGCGTTCACCGCAGGCGCAAATCTTTATATGGTGAAGCCCATTAAACCCCTGCAGATGATGACCTACGTTCGTCTGCTCGTGGGAGAGGAAAGCGTATGAGTCCTTTACTACAACAATTCGTCTCGGAGACCCGCGACCTGCTGCAAAGCATCAGTGAGCAGCTTCTGGAAGTTGAAAAAGCAGACGACAAACAAACGACGCTGAACGAACTGTTCAGAATTGTTCATACGCTTAAAGGTAATACCGGTCTGTTTGAATTTCCGGATCTGACACGTGTATTACACGCCGGTGAAGACGTTATGTCAGAGGCCAGAGAGCGGCCCGAGATATGGGATCAGGCATTAACAGACCTGCTCTTCGAATCCATGGATTACGTCAGTAGCTTCTGCGATAGCCTTGAAGAGAATAACGGTGAGCCGACCTCCGACAGCAAAGCAGCAACACAACTTTCAAAAAATCTGAGAGCCTACCTTGACGGCAACAACTCAGAAGCAAAAGCAGAGGTTATCGATTCAGGCGCTGCTACCGAACCGAAAAAATCTAAAAAAGCAGCGACCAAAACGAAGAAAGCAACCGCGCAGAAAAAATCCGCCGGGGGGTCGTCAAAACGTCGACCTCCGCGTGCTAAAGGTCTGCCACCAGAACACAACCTGTTAAAAGATCTCCCAGCTGATACCTTGATTGAGGCTTGGAAAGCGAGCAACCCTGAAGAACCCGTCTGGCTGGTTAAATACTCTCCTTTGGCAGAGTGCTTCTTTCAGGGTGACGATCCTTTGCATACGGCACGCAGTACGCCTGGCGTACTTTGGGGCAAAGTCGAGAATGACTGTGCGACTCAAGATATCAACGACCTCGACCCTTATCAGTGCGTCAGTACGTTTACACTGCTTAGCAGCGCCACTGAGGACGAGCTTCATGAGCACTATCGCTATGTCGCTGAGCAAACCGATATTGAAGAACTGAACAGCCATCACTTATTACTATTGAATGGCGAAGATCAGAACGATGCGCTTCCCGAAGATTCTGTTGATGCGCTCTGTGAAGCCGTTGAAGCCACGAACCTGAAGGAAGCATCCAGCATTGCTAAAACGGCACTCGAACTGCTCAATAAGGATCTGCAAGCGGCTGCCGCGCTACGATGGGTTATCGCAATCAATAGTGATACAGATGCTCAGGAACATGAGAAAAAAGAAGCACTGATCGTTATCTGTCAGCGACTGCGACACAATCAACACCTGAGCGGTTATCGCTTCTCAGAGCCAGAAGAAAGGGCTGAAGAGCACGCGCCTGAAGGCGACAGCCCTGACGAGGATGCTGTGTCAACTTCTGATGCGTCAGCAGGGCTACCCGATACAGACACTGAAGATTTGCTCGATACGCTTGTTGAAGATGATCGTGAAGCGTTTGAACATATTGTAAGAACTCAGGGTCGTATTCTTGAGCTTGACCCGACCGTCGGCTGGGCCAACGGGCGCTTACGCGCCGCTTGCAATGTTCTGATGAAAACGACCACCAGCCTCAACCTGAGTACACTGATTCCAAGCCTTGAAGAGGCTATCAGTGCTGCTCTGTCTGGCAATACAGAACCACTGGCTGACTGGATAAATGAAGTAATTCCTGGCGCCTGTAATATTGCACTGGTGAACAGCGGGAGTAACGCCTCCAACGAGGCCCCGGATACTCGTGATACCGCAATCACGGAAACAAAGGCCGACTACGAAAATACAGAGAACGCTGACGAAACAACAGACAGTGAACACGAAGAAAGTATCGTTGAAGAAACTACAGAGCAGGATACTCCAGCGCCAACTGAGTCGCCAACGACAGCAACCGCGACAGAAGACAAGCAGGCCTCAGACAAGACACCTGCATTTAAGCCCGAACCTGCAGTAGCACCGTCGAAAAGCGTTAAAGTAGATCAGGAAAAAATCGACCGTCTTATGAACCTGATCGGCGAGATGACCGTCGCTAAGAACGCTCTTCCTTTCCTTGCTAAGCGCGCCGAAGAACAACATGGGCTGCGCGATCTCGCCCGAGAAATCAAAGAGCAGTTTGCTGTCGTAAACCGCATCGCAGAAGAAATGCAGGACTCTATCATGCAGATCCGCATGATGCCGTTTTCGTTTATTTCTATGCGCTTCCCTCGACTGGTCCGCGATATATCCCGACGACTTAATAAAGATGTTCAGTTGGTTATCGAAGGAGAAGACACCGAGGCCGACAAAAACATTATTGAGTCTCTGGCCGAGCCATTGATTCATATTGTCCGCAACAGTCTGGATCATGGCATTGAGGCGCCTGACGTGCGTAAACAGAAAGGAAAACCTGCAACCGGTAATCTGACCATACGGGCATCCCAGGAAGCCGACCGGGTGATGATCGAAATACAGGACGATGGTAAAGGTATTGACCCTGATGTTATCCGTAATAAAGCCTTTGAGAAAGGCCTGATCGACGAGGCCACTCGTCAGCGCCTGAGCGATAAAGAAGCCGTCAACCTGGTATTGATGCCAGGCTTCTCAACCGCAGACGAAGTCTCTGACTTGTCTGGGCGTGGCGTAGGCATGGATGCGGTTCGCAGTGCCGTCGACAAAGTGAACGGCACTATGGCACTCGAAAGTCAGGTTGATAAGGGTACTCGCATCCGCATATCACTGCCTATGTCGATCGCTGTGACCCGGGTCATGATCATCGAGTCAGACAACCAGCTGATGGGCATCCCAATGGATCAGGTACTCGAAACCGTGCGTGTGCCCCGCTCCGAAATACACACGGTTAAACACGTAAAAACAACGGTACTACGGGATCGTATCGTGCCACTGAAATCACTCAATGAACTGCTGGAGCTGCCTGCCGAGCAGATCATTAATGAAGAGGAAGAACACGCGGTACTCGTAGCACGTGTGGGTAACGACGTCATCGGTCTGGTCGTCGATGATTTCCGTGGTTCGGTCGATATTATCCAGAAACCAATGACCGGAGTTCTCTCCGGAATGCAGGCCTATTCTGGCGCAGCTTTAATTGGTGATGGCTCGGTTCTGATGGTTCTGAATCTTAAGGAGGTACTCTGATGGCTATCGACTATAGTGAAGAGAGAGCAGTACTGAAATCTTTGGTAACCATTCAGGAGGTTGATGACTTGCAGGAGTGGCTGATAGCTCATCCGCAGGGCGAGATAGACCTTGGAGAATGCGAGCATATGCACACTGCAGCGCTACAGACCCTGACATCTGCCCGGCGTATGATCAGCGCCTGGCCATCAGATACATCGTTCAGGGGCTGGATTGAACCACTGCTGGTAAAACAGGAAGCACAGTAATGAGTAAACTGATATTTGTTGTTGATGACTCTGCCACTATGCTGATGAGCGTACGTTCATCGCTTGAAATGAACGGCTTTAAAGTCGAAACCGCATCTGATGGCGTCGAAGCTCTGGATCGCCTGAACAGCATGAGCCCTGATCTGATCATCACAGATATGAACATGCCAAGAATGGGAGGTATGGAGCTGATTCAAGCGCTACGGGCTATGTCTAAATTTCGTTTTACCCCGATTCTGACACTCACAACAGAGAGCGAATCGTCAAAACGTGACCAGGCAAAACGTTTAGGAGCCACAGGCTGGTTAGTGAAACCTGTTCCCGCTATGGATCTGGCCAAAATTATTAAACAGGTACTGCCAGGCGCCTGAGCGCGGAGGAGATATGAAACAAGATACTGATCTGATACCGCTACGTATAAGACGGAATCGTTATGCTCTACTGGGCAACACGATTGTTCCCTTTATTCTTCTGATTATCCTGCTCATAGGGCATCGCACCGTGGGAGGTATCTTTTCAGATATTCTGGATGCAAGCCTCATTGGAGGCGCACTGTTTCTGTCTTTTCTGACGTTTACCATCATTCACTTTAACCGCATCTGGGTAAAGTCGTTTGTCGCTCGTATGACAGGTGACGAAGCACCACGGCGCGAAAGTAACTTTGATGAAGCAGAGCCCATGATGGTGCTGTCGGCCGCTGAAAAACAAATGCTGGCTGATCTGCGTAACGTACTGATCAGCTTCAGTCCGATTGCTGCCCTGTTCAATGCACACTTAAGCAAAACGAACGAAGTCACCGAAGAAGCAGCCACCACCATTATGGAACGTCTGATGTCCATTAATGATCGCTCGCAGATGTTTCTCCAGACTCTGAATATGGGTAAATCCGAAGCAGACGACATCAGCGAAAATGCTCATAGCATTATAAAACGCAGCCAGGAGCTGCTCAGTGAAATGACCCGCTACCGTGAAATTCATGAGCAACAGCGAGGGAAAGAAGAACAAGCTATTCGTGACGTGGTCACCCAGGTTGAAAGCTTCAAGCCCCTGATCGGTCTGATCCGGGACGTGACCAAGCAAACGAACCTTCTGGCATTAAACGCCGCCATAGAGGCCGCCCGTGCCGGAGAAGCAGGACGAGGCTTTGCTGTTGTTGCCGACGAGGTGCGTACGCTGTCTATGCAGATTGAAGATGCCGCAGGAAAAATCGAAGACAGTGTTCTTCAGGTCTCGAATACCGTTGAAGGTCAACTGAAAGAAATGGCAGTCAGTAGCGAGAAAACCGCGGATGAAATGAATTGGCTGGCTAATATCACTGACGCAGTTTCCTCTATTTCGAGAGACTTCGAGCAGGCAGTAGGGGCATTAGATCACTTATCCGGAAACACCGAAGAAGCGATTAATCTGGTTCGTAACTCCGTGATGGACGTATTAAGTGAGTCCCAATTTCAGGATGTGTCAAGACAACAGATTGAACACGTCCAGCATGGTCTTGAATTGCTTGAAGAACGCTTTCGTCTTCTCAGTCAGGCAGTGGCTGGTGAAATTGATCATCCACTACTCGACCTCAGTGATGTTACAGAAGCATTGAAGAAAATTTATACCATGCAGGTTCAGGCGGATACTCATCAGTCGGTCGTGACTGGTGAAGCGACTGAAACCAAAGACGAGCGCCCATCCATCGAACTGTTCTGAGAAAGGTAATCACGACATGGCTGTCCGGATCGCGATCTGTAACCGTAAGGGAGGCACAGGAAAGTCGACGGTATCGGTGAATCTGGCAGCGGGGTTGGCAGAGCATGGATTCCGGGTACTGATTATTGACCTCGATTCACAATCTCACTGTGCTGCTGGGCTTGGTATTAAGCCTTCCGCCCCATTTATTCATGACATCTTCGGTGGCAATCCCGAAGCACTTAATGAATCCATCGTGCTGAGTGATTATCCAGGCTTATGGCTATCCCCTGCCAACCCTACATTTGATCACCACTCTGCAGGTGAAAATCAACTTCAGCTGGAAGAAGCACTGCACCAGAGCAATATCGATGAGCGATTTGATGTCGTTCTGTTGGACACGCCCCCATCGCAAGATCAGCTATTAATGAATGCTTTAATGGCAGCCGATTGGGTCGTTGTACCGTTTGTCCCGCACTTTCTCTCGTATCAGGGAATTAAGCAGCTGGTCAGGCTGATGCACTCGGTGAAGCTAAGCAACAACCCAAGGCTCCAGCTGGCTGGCTTTCTGCCTACCATGGCCAGCAAAACTATGAAGCACCATAAAGCGGTGATGGAAGAAGTAAGTCGACACTTTGGCCGCGACCGGATATTACCCGCCATACGAACTGACATACGACTTGCTGACGCATTCAGTAAAGGTCAGCCAGTCATTGGCTTCGCACCAAAATCACGGGCGGCGGAGGATTTCTCGGTACTGAGTCAGTGTATTGGTGAACGGCTATCGGAGCGTGAGCACGCCTGACTGATCCGAAATTGACGTGGCGAAATTAGCCTTGAGCTGTTCGAGCTCCTGAGGACGGTCAAACAGATAGCCCTGCATCAGGTTACAGCCATGGATCTTCAAAAAGTCGCGCTGTGCTTCAGTTTCTACACCCTCAGCGCACAGTTCTATCCCCAGACGCTTGGCCATCTCAATAATGGTCAAAACCAATGCATCATCACGGGCTGTTACGCCGATGTTCTCAACAAACTGCTTATCAATCTTGATCAGATCGATAGGAATACGAGTCAGGTAACTGAGCGACGAATATCCCGTACCGAAGTCATCTAACGCGACGCGACAACCAAGTCCGCTGATGTCATTGAAGAATCGGTTCGCCATCTCAAGATTATCGAGATACGCATGCTCCGTCACTTCGAACTCGATCAATTCAGGACGAACAGCATAAGTATCAAAGGTACTGCGGATAAAATCAGAAAACTGGTAGCGTTTAAGGTCGTAAGCCGACAAGTTAAGAGAGACCAATATAGGAACAGGAAGGTCCTGAAAGTAATCCGCAACGTCGCGGCAAACACGCTCAACAACCCAGTCGGTCAGCGCGGAAATCTTGCCTGAGCGTTCAGCAATAGGAACAAAATCTGATGGCGACACACTACCAAGCGAATGGCTGTTCCAACGCACCAGTGCCTCGACCCCCCGGGGTTCACCATCGCTGCTGACCTTGGGTTGATAACAGATATAAAACTCACCACGCTCCAGGCCCGGCTCAATGGCATTGGCAATGTCAATTTTACGCTGATGCTCAATGAGCATATGTTCCTGGAAGAAGCAGTACTGAGACTTACCCTCTTTTTTGGCAACGTACATAGCGACATCGGCATTACGTATGGTGTCTTGCGTATCAAACCCACCTTCAGAGGCCCGTGCTATGCCGACGCTGGCGCTGATCCGGACTTCCCAAGAATCAATCAGGAACGTAGTTCTGAGGCCACTGACAATATCCTCAGCCATGCTCTCCGGGTGATCCGGAGAAGTACGGCATAAAACGAGGAATTCATCACCACCATGACGACTAACCACGTCTTCTCTCGGGATATAAGACTTCAATCTTTTTGCTACCTCAACCAGCAGTTTGTCACCGACTTCGTGGCCCAGTGTATCGTTGACCTCCTTAAAACCATCCAGGTCAACAAACATAACAACAAGGTCGCCTTCACCACTATCGCGCAATTCACGCAGTGCAGCGTCGAGAATGCCCATAAAGCTCTGACGGTTTAGCAGGCGTGTCAGGCTGTCGTAGTTCGCCAGGTATTCCATTTCTTCCCGGCGCTGCTCCAGAAGTTCGACATATTCCTGATTAATATCGGACTCAACCCGGATCGCGTCCATCATATTATTGATATCCTGCGTTAGCGAAGACACCTCGTACTTACCGTACACCGGGATTTTCAAACGATAATCTTTGGTTTCCTGAACTTTTCTCGCAAACTCAGATAGCTGAGTTAAAGGCCACAACCAACGACTGGCCTGAACATAAAACAGCCCGACCATAATGAGAATTACCGCAATGGCGACCGGAAGAATGCGTAATGCCAGGCTGATAGTGCTGGAAAGTAGTGGTCCTTCCAGGTCAACGATCAGAGCCAGGTGCCCCATCACCAACGGGGGTTCACCAATGCGCCGGACCGCAATCAGGCGACCATCATCACGTAAGACCCCGGATTCGAAGAACTTCCAATCCGTGAAATCAACCGGAAAGTCGCCCTGACTCTCAAGCATGGCCTGACCAGCATACAGTTCAAGTACATTCCACTGAGGATCAAAGATGGCAGCCCCGACAACATTTTCATAAGGCTCAAGACTGAGGAGATAGCGTTTCAGATCAAAGAAGTGATCTGACTTACTGAGAATACCGACCAGGTCGCTGGCCATATTGTCAGAGAGTGCGCGCAAGTCGCTTTCAACGTAACGGGTGTAAAGCTCCCTGTGCTCGCGCAGGGCAGAATAAAATACAGACGTAGCTACCAATGCAATCGAGATAAGACTCAATAGCATTACAGCGGTTCTGATGCTTCTAATCAGCATGTAGCTCTCTCTGTTCCCTGACGTCGTAAATTTTTATACCTGTCATCAGATCATAGTTCACTATAAGTTCAATGTCTGGCCGCTAAGGAATGATATTTATCCTTCTCAGCCCACTAGTTATATGACATATTAGGCCAAACTGTCTGAAGTGGGACATCTTGTAAGTCGTACGGGCAAATTTGATTACTATACTCCTGCGATAGAGCCGATCTTGAGCCCTCTGACGCAACTTGGAGCAACCATATAATGATAAAAATACCAGGTGTTGCTGCCGTCTTATCTGCTCTCTTTCTGAGTGCGGAGGCATGCTATGCAGAAAAATTGACCGAAAATCTGGATATCTCAGGCTTTGCCCGCGTTATTGGCGGCTATCTCAGCCACAGTAGCCGACGTTTTGATGGCTACACAAACGAAGTATCGCTGGATGAACAATCACTGTTTGCAGTACAGCCGTCCTATTCATTCAACGACAAACTGTCCGTGTCGAGCCAGTTCGTCGCGCACACCAGTGATGACCGGGATAGCGGGCTGGAGTGGGCTTACCTGAGCTATCAGCCAAGCAGCGCATGGCATCTCAGGGCAGGAAAACTACGCACACCATTTTTTATCTACAGCGACGGCTACGACGTTGGCTACAGCTACCCATGGGTAACCGCACCCGTACAGGTCTACAACAATTATCTGTTCTCTAACTTTAACGGTGCGAGTGCCAGTTATTATCATTCGGGCAATTCTCTGGCATTTAACCTTGAAGCTTACTATGGGTACTTTAAAGGCGACCTGTTTCTCGCCGGAACAAAATTAGACATCGAGACAGAAGTTGAAAACCTGGCTGGTATCGTCGCAACCATTAACCGCAACAACCTTTCGCTGCGCGTGTCATACCATCAGGCGCACAACAAAACTGAGATTCCGAACGTATCTCAACTACGCTCACAACTTTATGCCCTCGGCTACAACGATAGCGCCAGCAGTCTGGAATCTTCCGGCAATGTATACGCATTACAGACATCTCTCAGCTATGACACGTTAAATTCATTCTATAAAGCCGAGTTAATGAACATCGTTACAGGGTTTGAGATCGCGCCCGAAGTCACCGGTTACTATCTGATGGCGGGCCGGGTAATTAACGACTGGACGTTGCATGCGACTTACAGTCGTAGTGAATATACCTCGGTTAAAGTGTCGAATGAACTGCCCATGCCCCCGACCGGAAATGCGCAGCAGGACATATTATCGACTGCCTACTACCAGGTTTTTGCCAGCACACCCAATGGTAGCCTGGACAGCTATACACTGGGAACACGCTGGGACTTCCGCATAAATATGGCTCTGAAAGCAGAGACAACATTGCTTAAAGAGTCACAAAACCGCAGCGGTTTCTTTATGAACTCATCAAATGAGTCCACAGAAAATGCCTACCTGTACCAGGTGGCATGGGAGTGGATATTCTGATGAAATTCATACTTAGTCCTTTTCTGGCGCTGACCTTATTGTTTGCGCCCGGAGTATTTGCAGCCTTTGCCAGTGAGCGGGTCGTTATCGTGACGCACTCTGACAATGCCGGTATACGATTATCCCGTGAACAGATACGAAACCTGTTTATGGGGGCGTCTGTTGGTCGTGATCTACAACCTGTAGCCCTGCCTCCGGGCAGTCGCACGCGCAGTCTGTTTAACATCAAGATCGTCGGCCTGTCTGACTCCAGAGTGCAGTCTTACTGGGCCCAGATGAAGTTTACCGGCCGTCGCCCGCCGCCTCAGATAGTGAATTCTGAGAAGGCCATGATTCAACACCTTCTGGATCAAACTGACAGTATCGGCTACCTCACAGCGGATGCCGATATACCGGATGATCTGATCATTATTTATACGACTGACTGACCGGTAAACGTACGCCGCGTACGTCGGTTATACAGTAAACTGAACGAAGAAAGGGGCCTGAACGGCCCCTTTCTTCGTTCAATTCTTGTGTCACATGCTCTCTGTTCTGTTCAGCCCTGCTTCCATATGTCCAGCTTTCATGTGTCTTTCTCCCATCGGTCTTACTCCAATCTTGAATACTGTTTTTATATACAGTACTGTATATAAAAACACATTCAGGAGAGAGGCATGCCAGCGACACAACCACATTCGTCATCCGGTCTGAGCCACCCTCTCGACCAGGCTCTGAACAAAGGGCTGGTATGGCAAGCTGCTCAGCAGCCCTGTAGCAGTGCCAGAGTCATCTCCTCGGGTTATCAGCAGCTGAACCGTGAACTGCCTCAAGGGGGCTGGCAGGCTGGCCAGGTGTGTGAAATCTACCCTCACAAGTATGGATGCGGTGATATGCATATTCTGCTGCCCGTGCTGGCGACGTTAAGCCATCAACAGCAGTGGATCATGATGGTAGCCCCTCCTGCGATTCCTTACGCGCCAGCCCTGACCATGGCAGGGATCGATACCCGACGGCTGTTGATGGTGCATCCCAAAGATCGTAAGGAGGCACTCTGGTGTGTCGAAGAAGGGCTGCGCTCTGGTCACTGTAGCGCGGTTCTGGGATGGCTCCCCGAATCAGACCCTAACAGCATTCGCAGAATTCAGCTGGCCTGTGAAGCGAACCAGAACTTCTGTTGGTTATGGCCCGATTCCAGATACCAGAACAGCACCTCAGCAGCGCCATTGAGACTTCAGGTCAACCGGATCTCAGCAGAGCTGGCAGGTCTGCGCTTTATCAAACGCCGTGGGCGCTGGCCTGGTGATGCTTTTTCACTGTCACTGAACAGCGCTACCCAAACAGGTTAAGCCAATGAACGCCTGGCTCTACCTCTACTTTCCGGACATGTACCTGCATAGCCTGGTTCATGATAGTCACAGCCCAGTCGTTGTGATTACGCAGGACCAACAGCGGGTAATACAAGTATCTACAGCCGCAAAGCAGCGCGGAATCCGTTCAGACATGCCATTGGCGAGTGCTTTGTTTCTGTGTCCGGAAATTATCTGTCATACCCTGAATCAGGAGTATGCCGAGCAATTACTGCAGCAGAGGGCATTGTGGGCATATCGTTATTCGGCGCAGATATTCCCGGACCCTGCCGAAGGACTATGGCTTGAAGCAGGAAGCATGCTGAAGCTGTTTGGGGGCATCGAAGCCTTCGTTGATACGCTCAGAAACAGCTGCGAACAACATCGTTGGCCAGTGAAATATGGATTGGGCCTGACTCCCGTTTCTGCACGTTGGCAGGCACTGGCCGGAGTGAATACATTGTCTCTGAACCCCGAACAACAAAATCATGCACTTCAGACACTCCCTTTAGATGAATTACACCTCAACGACATGCAGTTACTGGCATTGCAACGACTTGGTATTCAACGCCTCGGCGAATTATTACAACTCCCTCTTGCAGAGACTGGCCGCCGCATCTGCCCGCAGTTAATGCAACAACTACAGCAACTGCACGGACAGCAAAAACCGCCCTCTGGTCTTTTTACTCCGCCGCTGAAATTCTCTGAGAAAGTCATTTTCAGTCATGATGCCGAACACAGAAATGGGCTATTTTTTCCATTGGCTCGTCTGCTCGACAGCCTCTGCGGGTATCTCCATCATCATCAGCTTTCGGTCCGCTGGCTAGCCCTGCGTCTGTTGCATCGGGAACCACCAGAGACCCGTTGGCTATTCAGTTTTGCCAGCCATGAATATCGCTATGAAGAATTACTGCAGCTGTGTCGGTATCAGCTGGATAAACAGTCTCTGCGTGCCCCAGTGACTGAGCTGCAACTCAGCGTCACCCAATTCACATCAAGGCAACAGGAACAAGCATCATGTCTGGCAACCGACGCCCCGAAGGCTCATTCGGCCAGCCTGATTAACCGCTTACAGGCTAAGCTATCAGCCAGTCAGGTGTCTGTGCTGCAAAGCACTGGCGACCCTCGCCCGGAGGCTTCATGGCAAGCACAACCAGCGGATGAACGCTTGCCTGATAGCCTTGCCAGAACTGGCGACTGGCCCATCTGGTTATTACCTGAGCCGATTCCTTATGTGTCTCCCGCGCAGATCATCCATGGCCCAATGCGCATCAGTAGCGGTTGGTGGGACAGCCAGATAACGCGACGCGATTACTATCAGGTCATGCACGATGAGCAATTGCTCTGGGTCTTCAGAGATGACCAGAGACGTTGGTTTCTGCATGGTTATTTTTCATAGACGAATACCCCATGACTACGCCATACGCTGAACTCCACTGTCTGAGTAATTTCACCTTCCTGCGGGGCGCCTCTCATCCCGAAGAGTTAGTGCAGCAGGCCGCTGACCTTGGCTATCGGGCATTGGCTCTGACTGATGAATGCTCCCTGGCAGGTGTCGTATGTGCCCACCGGGCTATCAAAGAAGAAAACCTGCCATTAAAGCTGATTATTGGTAGCGAGTTTCATCATGACAGTGGCCTGTATGTTGTGCTCGTTACCGGGCGTGCGGCGTACGCTGAACTCTCAACATTCATTACTCAATGCCGGCGCCAGGCAGAAAAAGGGCACTACACATTTGATCCTGCAAAGCTCATCAGTTTGCAGCACTGCCTGTTGCTCTGGCAGCCGGCAGAACAGTGTATGCTTCCACAGCTCGCATTATTAATCCGACACTTTCAGCAACGCCTGTGGCTGCTGGGGGAGCGTACTCTGGATGAATTTGATGTCCACCACTACATTGATATCGCTCGCTGGGCAGAGATTTTCGATCTTCCTGTTGTGGCAGCCAGTAACGTACATATGCACCATCCTTCACGTCATAGCCTGCAGGATTGCCTGACCGCCATACGCATGAACCAACCGGTTCATCAGATAAAACATCGACTGTACGCGAACGCCGAACGTCACTTGCGATCACTGAAAAAACTGTCTCACCTCTATCCTGAACATTGGTTACAGGAGAGCATAATAATCGCTGAAAAATGTACCTTTAATCTGGATGAAATCTCTTATCTCTACCCCACAGATTCCGTTCCTGACGGCCTTTGTGCGCGGGAATATCTCAAGGATCTGGTAGAGAAAGGAGAAGCTATACGCTTTCCTGACGGCACTCCTCAAAGTATTCAACAGATCATCGATAAAGAACTTCGCCTGATCGCACAGAAAAAATACGAACATTACTTTGTCACTCTCTACGATATTGTTCAGTTCGCCCGCTCAAAAAATATTATGTGTCAGGGGCGGGGGTCTGCAGCCAACTCGGTGGTTTGCTATTGCTTATTCCTGACTGAAGTAAACCCACAGGAAGTCCAGCTTCTGTTTGAGCGTTTTATTTCAGAAGAGCGCCACGAACCACCGGATATTGATATTGATTTTGAGAGTCAGCGGCGCGAAGAAGTCATTCAGTACATCTATCAGAAATACGGACGTGAACGGGCGGCGCTGGCGGCTACCGTCATTCGTTACCGACCGCGCAGCGCTTTGCGTGATGTCGCCAAAGCACTAGGAGTCAGTACTGCAGAGCAGGATCGTATCGTTGCCCGCTACGCTGGCCGCTATCACGGCAGCGAGTGGATGGATCATGTCTATCCAGACACAGATCAAAGTCCTTTGACGCAACGTCTTCGCTCACTGACACAAGACATTCTCGGTTTCCCACGTCATTTATCGCAGCATGTTGGCGGCTTTGTTATTGCCGAAGGATGTCTGCATGAGTTGGTCCCTATAGAAAACGCCAGCATGAAAGAACGCACGGTTATTCAATGGGATAAAGACGACCTCGAAACGCTAGGCCTGATGAAAGTGGATATTCTCGGTCTGGGCATGATGACGGCGATACGTCGTAGCCTGAATCACTTAGGTATGCAGATCAGTGACATTCCGCGGGAAGATCCGGCGACGTATAAAATGCTACAGAAAGCAGATTCTGTCGGTGTTTTTCAGGTCGAAAGCCGTGCCCAGATGAATATGCTACCGCGCTTGAAACCGGCCTGTTATTACGATCTTGTGGTACAGGTTTCCATTGTCCGCCCCGGCCCTATCCACGGTGATATGGTGCACCCATATCTGAAAAGACGAAACGGACAGGAGGCCGCAGACTATCCACTGCCAGAGCTACGACCTATTCTTGAACGTACCCATGGTGTGCCATTATTTCAGGAACAAGTCATTGCTTTTGCCATGGTCGCCGCAGATTTTACGGCCTCTGAAGCTGACCAGTTACGACGCTCCATGGCCAGCTGGCGAAAAAAAGGCCACATGCACCGGCTGCAAAATCGTCTTCGGGAGAACATGCTCAAAAATGGATTTTCAGAAGCCTACATTGAGAGAATTCAACGTCAGCTTGAAGGCTTCGGTGAATATGGATTTCCGGAATCTCATGCCGCCAGTTTTGCTCTGTTGGTTTATCTGACGGCCTGGTTGAAGTGCCACCATCCCGGAGTGTTCCTTGCCGCATTGCTCAACAGCCAGCCTATGGGGTTTTATAGCCCGGCGCAGCTGATCAATGATGCGCGACATCATCAGGTGGTCGTTCATCCGGTCGATGTGAATCACAGTCACTGGGACCACGAAGCACTGCCAGATGGGTCCGTCAGGCTTGGCCTGCGCCTGGTCAAAGGCATGAATCAGGATGCGGCATTACGACTAATCAACGCCCGGCCGGATACAGGATATAAAACCATTTCTGACTGCACCCAGGCCAGCCTGCTCAACCGTAAAGAACGAGAAGCACTGGCCTCTTCAGGTGCGTTTGGCGCCCTCAGTGAGCATCGCTACCATGCACGCTGGCAGGCGGCCGAACCTCAGAATATTTCTTACCAACCTGATTTACTGGCTCCTCTGGCGATGCCCGATGAATGGACACTCGACGCCCCCAACGAAGTGGACAACCTGCTGGAAGATTATCAGAGTCTGGGGGTAACTCTTGGGCGCCATCCAATGGAAGTCCTGCGTGAACAGGGCCTGTTAGGCAACAGCGTGACAGCAGAAGGTTTAAAACAACTGAAACACGGTGACGAGAGCTATATCAGCGGTATTGTCACCTGCCGCCAACGCCCCGGAACCTCAGCAGGCGTTACCTTTATTACGCTCGAGGATGAAACCGGTTGCTCAAATATTGTGGTCTGGCTGGCTACAGCAAAACGCCAGCTGGATACATTAATTCACGCACGACTGTTACAGGTATACGGCAAAGTTGAGCAAGACCCCGAAAGCGGCATTACCCACATGATTGCATACCGGCTGCTCGACCTGAGTGGTTCACTGGAGCGACTGAAAGTTCAGTCGCATGATTTCCACTGATCCACACTCCTGTCAGTCACGGGATATGAAATTGCGTTCCTGCAACAGGCGTATCAGCCACCAGAGAATCACCAGACTCGGCAGCACCATCAGGGTGGTCAATACAAAGAAAGTCGCCCAATCACCGTTAAGATAATCGACAACATAACCGCTGGCACCAGACACTGTTGTCCTGCCAAAATTCGCGATCGAGGCCAGAAGAGCATACTGAGTCGCCGAGAACACCCGATCAGTCAGCAGGGTAACAAAGCTTACCAGCACCACTGTCGCAAAAGCACTGGTAAACCCATCGGCAATCACAGCAAACAGGTAGAGGCTTTCCAGAGGTCCGGAAACAGCAATCCAGGCGAACAGAAGATTGGTCCCCGCCATCGCCAGACCACCAATCAAGAGCCCCCTGAAAATCCCCAGTTTCTGGTTAAAATACGCGCCGATTAAGCTGAAAACGATGGTCACCCACCAGGTCACCATTTTTGAATAGGTAGCAATCTGAGCATCGGTAAAGCCAATTTCCTTGTAAAAGGTAATCGACATACGCCCAAGAAACGCCTCGCCCATTTTGAACGTAAACAGAAAAGACAGAAGCAGGAGAACTATCGTACTGCCATAGCGGCTGAGTAAGGCTCTGAAAGGTTCGATCAGAGTAAACCGAAGCTGCGCCCGCAGACTCAGACCTGCGACGCGGCTCTCCAGCTTTTCCCGGCGTCGGCTATCGCGCTCGACTAATATCGCCACCATAGCGGTGATAAAAAGACAGAACAGGGCCAGATAGAAAAACACATCGGCCCAGGCCATCGACGACAGACCTTTCATATAAAAAGCCGCAGCTCCCAGCAGGCTGTAACCCGTCCACCAGCCACTGGTAGCAAACGCCGCGGCATAAGGAATCAGCTCGGCTTCAGCTTCGGGGTCGAAGCTATCCACCCGAAAACCATCAATCGCGATATCGCAGGTCGCAGACGCTAAAGCAATGGTCATTGCCAGCATGCTCAGCCACACCATACTCGCCTGCGGAGAAATCTGACTGATGCCCCAGCACGCCAGAGTCATCACCAGCAACAGGAAAACAATCCAGGATTTACGATCACCTAAACGGCGAAAAACAGGCAGGCGAAAACCGTCAACAACAGGCGCCCAAAGGAAATTAATGGCGTAAACAAAGAAGATAGAACCGAACAGCCCGATGCTCGTGCGTGACAAGCCAGCATCCGTCAGCCAGCCTGTCATAGCAGAGCCAATCAGAACCCATGGAAAGCCGCTGCAGATGCCTAATAAAAAGATCATCCGCAGGCGCGGTTCACGTAACAGCTGCGTTAGCGGCATCCCGCTCATAAATATCAGTCTTTGAAGTTTTTGAATGCCAGCGGCATATCGATAGATTCTTCACCCCGGAGCATCGCCATCACCTGTTGCAGGTCATCGCGCTTTTTGCCCTGAACCCGCACGGTATCGCCCTGAATACTGGCCTGAACCTTGATCTTGCTGTCTTTGATCAGCTTGGCAATTTTGCGGCCCAGATCTTTATCGATACCCTGACGCATAGTCGCCAGAATTTTTACCTGCTTACCCGTTCCCTGAGGTTCTGCGAACTCGAGACAATTCGCTTTGATCGAACGCTTAATCATGGCGCTGATCAGCATAGACTTCATCTGGTCGAGCTGGGTTTTGTTATCAGCGATCATAGTGACGACAAAGTCTTTCAGCTCAAAGCTGGCGCTGACCCCGCGAAAATCGAAACGAGTGCTCAATTCACGATTCGCCTGATCAACGGCGTTCTGTGCTTCGTGCTTATCTACTTCTGATACAACGTCAAAGGATGGCATGTCGGGTCTCCTGTAAATGTCGCCATATATACCGCGCCATCTGCGATATTGCAAAGAAACGGCCTTTCTGGCGACTGGCGAAAGTCCGTAAACGCACTAGTCTTAGAGCATATCTGCATCGCTATTCAAGGCATTGAATAGCCCAGGTCGCTGAACAGGCATATTGAGAGCAACGCATGGATAATCGTCAGAAAACACTGCATGGCCCGGGAATCTATTACTTCCGGATGACCGGAGCCCGACAGCAGGCAATATTCCGCTCAGTCTTTGAGTACGATTATGCCGCGCACCTGCTCAGTCATATTGATGGCTCAACGCTCCTTGCCTATGTGTTTTTTGACCACGAAATCCATTGTGTCCTGGATTGCCAGCGTGACTGGCCCGGCATCATCGACGACATCCGCGATAGATTCACCGATCAACATGAGCGCCTCTGGGATGCACACAAAGCCGTTATTTCAGAAGAAATCAGCCCGGTATTGGTTGATGAACAGGCCTGTCTCGCGGACCTCATCATTACTCTGCATCAACTGCCTGTCAGCAGAAACCTGGTGCCTGACGCCAGCATGTATTCATGGAGCAGTGATCACCACTACCGCTCGCTGAACCCGCCGGGCTGGATCGACTGTGGGCGAATGCTCAATCAGGTCTGTCAGACCCGTCACAATCGCTCACTGCGTTACGAGTCATTGATGAATACGACACACGCTACGCGAATGAACCTGAACGAGAGCGATCACCCTGAATTTCTTCTGTTTGGCCGCCCGGCATTAGCCGAGAAGCAACAGGCACGCGCTGAAATGAATCAGCCGGGCCGCAGCGCCAATGAACTGAGACGATTACGGGACGATGCCCTGCAACTCATCGCTGGCCGTTTTGGTATCACCCTCGAGTCGTTGAAAGATTCGTCATTCAGGCGTCAGTACCAACGCCTGATGCCACTGGTTGCCTGGCTGCTGGAAAAGCGCCAGCTAAGTTATGAAACCATCGCCGACCTGCTGGATGAAGATGAAGATACGATTCCCCTCTGGCTCAGGGGAATACCCGCCGACCATCCTCAGTCACTCCTCGACAAACTGAGCGCGCTCTGGTCGCCGGCGGAGTATTCTACCGAGTCACCCGCTGAGTCGTCCGCTGAGCACTCATCGGGCACAACCTCTCCTGACGATGAAGCAGAAGCGACAGCAGACCAGGAAGGCGAACCTACAAACAATGCCGTTAACCCGGATGCTGACGCCGAAAAACCAGAAAACAAGGACGTCGTGAATCAGTAGTCATATAATCGGGTTATGACGCAGATTGATAATCATACTCCCCAGAGTTCCACCGGACGCCAACGCATCGTCGTCGCAGGCGTTGGTGCTTTGGGCACCCTGATGGCCTGGCATTGCCGGTCTCAGACCCTGTTCACCCATAATCGCCGACAGCAGACCCGTTTCTCTTTACAGGCCTCCGCCAGTGCCTCTGATGTCACCACCACAGTAGACACCTTTTCTGCAAAACCCTGGCAGGGCGAAGTGGTCGACTGGCTGATTGTCACGACCAAAGCAGCAGCCACAATAGACATTTTGAATGACCTTAAAGATCGGCTGGATAACACGTCGCGGATTCTTCTTCTGCAAAACGGGATGGGTCAGCAGGCCGAAGCGTCGGCATGGCTTACGCAAAATAAAATAAACGCCGAACTCTGGGTCGGTTCATCCACCGAAGGAGCGTACCGGGCGGATAACGGAACCGTTATATACGCTGGTAAAGGGCAGACACTGGCAGGGCGCTGGCAGCACTCTACGGAAGATAGAGAAGCTCAACTTCCTCCTGCCATGCAGCTAACCACTGATATAAAACAGGTGCTGCACGAAAAACTCGCCATCAACGCCATTATTAACCCACTCACCGCGCATCATGGTTGCCGCAATGGTGAGCTGCTGGCCAGTGAAGAGAAGCGCCGGGACTTTAAAGCATTGAGCGCCGAAGTCGCGAGCCTGTTTCATAATCTGAACTGGAAAACCGGTTTTGATATAACACAACAGGCAACAAAGGTTGCTGAGGCAACCGCACAGAATCAATCGTCAACTCTTCAGGATGTATTGCATCAGCGCCCAACTGAGTTACCTTATATCTGTGGGTACCTGCTGAAACATGCACAGCAGCATGGATTAAGTGCACCACTGACAGAACAACTCTATCAGTCAATTTCTGCCCGGGAGGCAGCATGGTAATGCACATAAAAGGAAGCCAGTTCATATGATGTTGGCGCGACAGAAATCGATGCTCGCCATGGTAATGGTTTGTTCAGGCATCATCCTTGTCGCAACCCTCGCATACGTTATTGCCGCTGAGCGCATTGGCCGCGAACATCTGGCGCCTGATCTGTCACGCACCATGGGTCATATTATTGAAGCCCAGATGGCTGCCTCTCCCGGTAAGCTGCAAGCCGTACAGACCACCCTGTATCATATGTCACAGCATTATCAGATTCAGGAAGCGGCACTGTACAACCAGCGCGGAGAACGCCTGGCTCACAGTCATTCGGGCGAAGGCGCGACGCTCTTAGCCCCCAACCTCCATGCACAACCTTTCCCTGATGATTATTTTGAATACCGCTTTGCCATTCTCGATGACGAATTCGATTTGGTGGTCAGGAACGATGTGTCACTCCCCGGCTTTTTTTACATGGACACCCTGAGCACCAGCCTGGTGATCGTCACGCTATCGGCGATGCTCGTATTTATGCTCTACCTGATGACCCGCCAATGGCAGCAAACGCCGTACATGCACTTGCTGGAAGACATTCGCGAAGCCAACACGCGCGATGACGATGGCCGGATTACTCTGAAACTCCGAGACCCTGACCTTCACCCACTTATTGAAGCCCTGAATGACCTTTTCTGGCGCCGCAACCAGCGCACACAACACCTGAAAACGGCCCATCAACAAGCAGAACATGCCCGTCTACGTGCAACACGTCTGTCGACAGAAACCCGCCAGATGAACGAAAATCTGGCGAAAGAAGTGTCCGTCCGTCGTAGCGTCGAAGTACAGCTGAAAAATACCCAGACCCTGCTCGACGGTATTCTGAATGCCATGCCGACCGCTCTGTTCGCACTTGATTCACGCAACCGCATCGTTCAGTGCAATGAACAGGCGGGTGACTGGTTGAACATGGAATACTCCCAACTCAACGGCTTGCCTCTGACGCAGCTGATACCAGAATTAGGCGAGCTCAACCTGATGCCGTCGACCCCTGGAGAAACACCAAAAATGGTGAAGTCCGAGCGGGTAAAGATCCGCTTCAATGACAAAGTACTGGTCACCGATGTACTTGCTTACCCATTGCCGAGCGGCCAGCAAGCGCGCCTGGTCATCCGTATCGACGATGTGTCCCAGCGTCAGCGTATGGAGGAAGTCATGGTGCAGACCGAAAAAATGATGACGGTCGGTGGTCTGGCTGCTGGGATGGCCCATGAAATTAACAATCCTCTGGGCGCTATTCTCCAGAACTTACAGAACACACGTCGGCGGCTGGACCCCAATCTCGCGGCCAATCAACGCCTTGCAGACGAGCTTGGCTTAAGTATGGATCTGCTGAACGAATACCTCACGGGCAGAGGAATTGACCAGTTTTTTGATCACATCCAGAGTGCCGGTGAGCGTGCTGCACGAATCGTCGCGAATATGCTGCAGTTTTCGCGCAACGACCATCTGCAAAAGCGCGACATCGGCATCACCGAGCTCATTAATACGACCCTGAATATTGCCCACAACGATCTTTCGTTGAAACATATCGATCTGGACATCGATAAAGCCGCAGGCGATGCCCAGATTCACTGTGTGCCGAGTGAGATTGAACAGGTATTACTGAACCTGCTGCGCAATGCTCAACAAGCCCTGGAAGAACACGATGGCGGCGAAGGCTGGCACCCTAAGGTAAGAATCAAAGCAAGCCGCCAGAGCAATATGACCTGTCTCGAAATTGAAGATAACGGCCCCGGCATTCCGGCAGATATTGCACCTCATATTTTCGAACCCTTCTACACCACCAAAGAAGTCGGCGACGGTACCGGGCTCGGGCTGTCGGTGTCGTACTTCATCGTCACATCACACCACCAGGGACGCCTGAGGTATCAACGCAGCGCTCTGGGTGGCGCCTGCTTCGTTCTCTGCCTTCCCGCCGAAAAGAACGGATGACTTAACAGCGTCCAACTTGACCCAACTCACTGCCACGAGTACTCTGCACGGCGATTTAGGTGCCCTGACATAGGTGTCAGGGTTAAACGGGAAGACTGGTGCGTCCGAGACAAGTCCAGCGCTGCCCCCGCAACGGTAAGCAACCCGAACTTCAGTAGATACCACTGTGCTCGCATGGGAAGGTTCTGAGGTCGACGTCATGTCAGGTTGTGAGCCCGGATACCGGCCTAAACCCGAACCAACAGTATTGCGGTGGGCGATACAGGTGCTAAGTGAGCTCAAAGGCTCTCCTTCGCCTATTCTTTCCCGCCGGCTGGTTGCCCTTTAAAACCATTCGGAATCATGATGAAAAAATCACTCCTTACTGCGGCCGTACTAATGACCACCACAGTGTCATACGCAGAAAACACCTTGGACGATGTCGTCACTATCGCTAACCGCGTTGCAGCACCTTCCATCAATAGCGCACAAATCGTTGTAGTGGATCGTGACGAGATTGAGACGTCAGGTGCCAACAACCTGTACTCTTTGCTGGCGAGCAAAACCGGTTTCCAGTTTTCAAAAACAGGAGGAGTCCCCCACTCTTCGAACCTCTACATCAATGGTCTCGATGGCAAGCAGGTACTATTTCTGGTGAATGGCCAGCGTGTCGGTAGCGCCACCTCCGGTTCCACAGAAGTCCAGTTAATTGCGCTGGAGCAGATCGAACGTATCGAAATTATTAAAGGAAGCCGCAGCGCTATCTATGGTGCGGATGCGCAAGCCGGTGTCGTCAATATCATCACACGGCTCGACACCACTCTGAACGAAGTGGCGGCAACCGTTGGCACCAACCAGACGAAAGCTGTGTCGCTGCGCACACGTCACCAGTTTGGCGATGTAGACACCTACCTGAATGTAAACCATGACCGTTCAGCGGGTTACGACATTAATAACGATACAGAAAATGATCGCGATGGCTACGAGCGTAACGGTCTGAATGCTGGTGTCGGTTATGCAATCTCGGAACAGCAGAGCGTAAATTTTGATGCTCAGGTCAACCGCGGATCTTACGACTACGACAACAGCTTTGGCGGTACTGACGAAGCAGACTTCGATAATCGCGCTTTGAACCTCGGTTACACTTTGAATACTGACGGCCTGCAGCTGAATGCCAGAGCTGGTCGTGGCTACGATCGTAGCTGGAACTACGGTAACGGTGTTACACGCAGCGGCGATGCTCAATTGTTCGGTAGCCGTAAAGACGTCGCAGAAATCACGGCCCTTATTGATCTGACTGAACATGTCAGCCTACTAGCTGCTGCTGATACTCGCTTGGTTAAACTACTCACTCGTCCTGTTGAGTACGATACAGACAACGAGCGTAACCATGGCGGATTGCTCGGAGTTCGTTACAGCAGTGATAGCGTCGCCGCTGAAATCGGCGCTCGCATCGACGAAAACAGCAACTACGGCCGCTTCCGCTCGTTTAACACTTCTGTTGCTCTCTATCTGACAGACAACCAAGAGCTGGCTTTTGGACAGGCAACAGCCTTCCGCGCTCCTACATTTAACGACCTTTACTACCCGGCAAGCGACTTCGGCGATTACTCAAACGAAGATCTGAAGGCGGAAACATCACGCATCTGGTCGGTTGATTACACAGCCTCATACGATGATTTTGCAGCTGGCGGTTCTGTCACAGTGAGTGGTCAGCGCAGCCTGTTTAACAATCAGATCATATCAAACAGTGCGTTTTACCCAGTTAACCTCGGCGAAAGCTACGTTAACTTTGCGAGCGTAACCTGGGCTCAGAACTGGGATAACGCGTGGAACAGTGAGCTGATTCAAGAGTGGACTGAAGCTCGGAATCAAGACACCGGAGATCTGATTGAGCGTCGTCCAATTCGCGCGACCAAGCTCAATGTACGTTGGACTTCGGGCAAGCTCTCAAGTGCACTTGAGAGCCAGTACCGAGGCCAGGCGCCATTGAGATCCGGCGACTACATCGCTGCTTTCGTCCTGCTCAATGTCAGTGCAACCTGGGAAGCCGCGCAGGACTTCAGTTTGACCGCACGAATCGAAAATTTAACCGATCGTGAGTACCAAACTGTACCTGGTTATGAAGCACAGGGACGCTATGCTCAGGTCACCGGACGCTATAGTTTCTGATCCAATGAGCGCCCGGGCAATCCGCCCGGGGGCTTAGATTTGGGTTACGGAAATAAAAAAGCCCGCACTAAGCGGGCTATTCTGATTTACGGGTACCGAAGCAGCTGTCCGACCCCGTAAGCGGTGTTTACTCAGCTGGCGCTGCTTCTTCAAGCAGAGTCTTCAGCTCACCTTTTTCGTACATTTCGGTGACGATATCACAACCGCCCACCAGCTCACCTTTCACCCACAGCTGCGGAAAGGTCGGCCAGTTACCATACTTAGGCAGATTCGCGCGAATGTCCTGATTAGACAGTACATCAACGTACGCAAACTTCTGACCGCAATCCATTACTGCTTGCACGGTGCGTGCAGAGAAGCCACACAGTGGCTGGTTCGGTGAACCTTTCATGTACAGAAGGATGTCGTTGTTTTCGATCTGATCTTTAATGACCTGCATGATATCCATAGCGTCTGTCTCTCACTGTTCGTATTAACTGAAACTGGCGGCAGTTTACCATATTCCCGACCGTGATGCTCAGGTATGGAGCCAGAGATAAGTGACACGCACTGACAGGAACGTAAGTCAGTTACGAGCCGGTACCACTGACTCCGCCTGAGAGAGCTGCTGTGCAAACACGCGCTCATCCGGGTCGAGCACTGCCGTCACTTCTTTACCTTTGAGGCTGCTGAAAATAACACGATAAGCGAGCACTGCTTTGACGTAATCGCGGGTCTCGCGATACGGGATACTTTCGATAAACTGGTCATATGCAACCGGTGCGTCCTTGAGCCAGCGATCCACTTTATGGGGGCCCGCGTTGTAGCCGGCCAGGGCAGCAATCAGGTTTCCCTGGTAACGCTCAAGCAATGAGCGCACATAGTAGCTGCCCAGAGGAATGTTAGTGCGGTAGTCCATCAGGTCGTCGTTAACGTCGTTTAGAACCAGGTTCTTTTCTCTGGCCACCTGCTTCGCCGTTGCCGGCATAATCTGCATCAGGCCACGAGCCCCGACCGGAGAGCGTGCGTGCGGATTAAACGCACTCTCACGACGCGCAATCGACATCAGTAATGATGGATCAAGGTCGTATTCTTCAGCCCAGCGGCTGAACTCATCCTGATACGCCAGTGGGAAGCGGTGCTCCAGCAAGTTCCAGTGGCGCCCGGAAATCGTCGCTTGAACGGCGAGTGCTGGCCAACCATTCTGCTTCGCCAGCTCGGCATACACCGGCGTATCTGACGGGTTGCGCAGCAGCGTGAAATTCCACTCATCAGCTGCCAGCCCTTCTTCGCCGATCGCCCAAAGAGCGCGAATACGGGCAACGGCGGGCGTCTCGGCAACGGTCTCTAACTGTCCTTCCTGCAAGCTCGTTGTCGACTGCTTCAGCTCATATGGCAAGGCGAGTTTTTCTGCCGCCAGAAAGCCATAAAACTCACGGGCAGAGGCAGCTTTCGTGTAGGCGTGATGAGCAGCTTCAGATTGCCCCAGCGCTTCAAGCGCACGGCCGCGCCAGTACATGTGGTATCCCGAGTCTTTATCGCTACCCTGCACTTTATCGGTCCAGGCGAGCACGGCATCCCAGTCTGACTGAGCAATAGCTTCACGCAGTACAGGGCCAATCAGGTTGCCATCGCCCAGGTCAGTCAGGAGCTGATCAATAATGTCGGGGCGCTCACCGGCATCAAATTTATAACTGCGTGCTGCAAGCATGTTACCAATACGCTCGAGTTGAGCATCACTCAACACACCTGCCTCTGACAGTTTTGGATATAACTCAGCGACAGTTTCGGGCTTCCGGCGCACAAGATACGCCAGAACCGCGTATCCCATGTCGCTGCGCTCAACGCCAGCAGGAAATGTTTTATCCAGGGTAAGAAGTTTTTCTGGCGACGAACGAAGCTGACGGAAGGTACTTGAAGCAACTCTCCACTCCGCTGGTAATTTTCGCAACAAATAGTCAGATAGGCTGCGGTTACCCGCTTGCAGTGCCATCACAGCACGCTGCCAGATTGCCTGTTCGTTAATTTCACCCCGGCTAAGCATCGCTTTAAACAGATCATCACATTGCTCTGGGCGCGAGCTGCCGCTCAGCCATAACTGCCGTCCACCATCAAAGGCTGCCGTCTGGTCTTTAATCAGTTTTGCACGGTAATAAATGCAACGCCCTGGCGCATCAGCGGGTGCGTACTCATTTAACGACAGTACTTCATCCCACTTTCGGGCTGCACCGTAGGTCAGAGTCGCATGACGGACAATCCAGCGCGAAAGAGGCGAATCGGAGTTCTCTGTCGCATAAGACCTGACGTCAGAGGCAGACACATCCGGCAGATTACGTTTGATACGGTGATATTCAATATAGGGAGCAAGAACATGCTCCGAGACAGCGTCATCAACCTGGCTCCACTTACCGCTGCGGGCAGCGTCCAGAGACGTTTTAAACTCTGCATCTGACAGCGCAAAAGTGCTGAGGCTGGCCAGCCCGACGATCAGGCCTGTAAGTACTTGCAGATACGATTTACTCATCGGCTTCGAAAAGACCCCGAATAAGAGATTGTCTGTACAGGTTAGTTCTTATATTCCAGAAAGACACAACAACAACCGCTATGTGGCACAACCGACACGGCTGGTTACTTTCTGTTACTGACACTACCCGAGTTTGGCTCAAAATAACATCAATTTACACTTCCCTTCACCGTATAGTGCTGGCTGTTTCTCATATTGGTCACCACAGGAGCCACCAATGAACGCCAGCCAGATTCTCGGACAGACACTCACGCTTCCAAACGGAAGCATTGTGCCTAACCGCTTTGCGAAGTCGGCACTCAGTGAAACTCTGGGCAGTGTCGATCTGCGCGTCACTAAAGCGCTGCCGAAACTCTATCAGCGCTGGGCTGAAGGTGGTACCGGGCTCAGCTTTACCGGTAACGTGATGATTGACCGCCGCCATCTGGGCGAACCCAACAATGTGGTGCTCGAAGACGATCGTGATATGGAGATGCTCAAAGCCTGGGCAACCGCAGCTAAATCGCAGGGCGGCCTGGTCTGGATGCAGCTAAACCATCCGGGCAAGCAGACCCCAAAGATGCTGAATAATGATCCGATGGCACCCAGCGCCATTCCTTTCCGGAAAGAAATGCAGGCCTTCTTCGGTACGCCGCGGGCCATGACAGAAGACGATATACAGGATTGCATCAAACGCTTCGCGACCGCTGCGGCACTGGCCAAACAAGCGGGTTTCGACGGTGTTCAGATTCACGGCGCTCATGGCTATCTGGTCAGCCAGTTTCTGTCCCCTCACCACAATCAGCGGGACGACCACTGGGGCGGCACGATAGAAAACCGTATGCGCTTCGTTGTTGAAGTTTACAAAGCCATGCGTGAAGCCACAGGAACAGACTTCAGTATTGGCATTAAGATGAATTCTGCAGACTTTCAGCGTGGCGGCTTTGATGAAAATGACGCAGCCACCGTCGCAACCACGCTGGCCGGGTTGGGCATTGATCTGATCGAAATTTCAGGCGGCACCTACGAAACCCCCGCGATGGCTCAGGGCAGCGAGCATCACAATAGAAAACTCGGTAAAGATGAACCGGTAAAAGAGTCGACCAAACTGCGCGAAGCCTACTTCCTTGAGTTCGCTGAAATGCTGCGCAGCAAAGTGGATGTCCCGCTCATGGTCACTGGCGGTTTCCGTACCTCCGAAGGTATGGCCGCAGCTGTCGAATCCGGCGCCTGCGATCTGGTTGGTCTCGGCCGTCCACTCTGTGTCGAGCCCGACCTGGTAAAACGCATTCTCAGCGGTGAAGACTTCACCAGCGTTGTTCGCCCAATTAAAACCGGCGTAAAAATGATCGATAAAATGGCATTGATGGAAGTCTCCTGGTACGAACGCCAACTGCACCGTATGGGCAAAGGCAAAGCACCACGCCGACAGGATCAGGGCTTCTGGTCACTGCTCGACGTACTCTGGTTGATGACATATCGTGGGTTATTCAACCGTGTCGGTCGTTTAAGAGCCTGATAAAGGAAAAATACTGATGAAAGGACTGGTTAACCGCCTGAAAGCCGCCTACGTTTCTGCCTACCTCACGGTTGCCTCGCTGATTTCCGCGTATGCCGTGTGGCAACTGGCAGAAGGTAGTAATGCCCTGACTTGGTCTGGCGTGCTGTTATCGGCCGCACCGATGGCTCTCGTCATTGGCTTTCTGATGGTCAAGCCAGTGATGGCCCGCACCAGCGCAGATTTGCCTGAAGCACATGTGCCGATTGCTATCGGCGTCGCATTGACCGCGTGGGGCTCGTCGGGAGACAGCTGGCTGCCATTAAGCCTCGCCCTGATCAGCTACGCTGGTTTTCTGTTATACGTGTACTGGTATTCACGCTACGGGCGCGTCAAGAGCGAAGCACTCTCGGTTGGCAAGCCCCTACCGGCGTTCACACTCAAAGACGTCAATGGCGATATGATTCAGAGCAGCGATCTGGCAGGCCAGCCTGCTGTCATTCTGTTTTATCGCGGCAACTGGTGCCCGCTATGCATGGCACAGATCAAAGAGATTGCTAAGCAGTATCAGGAGCTTGAAGCCTTGGGCGCTGAAGTGATCATGGTATCGCCACAACCCCACAAATACACACGCGAACTCGCTGAGAAATTCAGTGTGAATTTCCGCTTTATGATCGACAAAGATAATCAGGCTGCCAGAGTACTGGGAATTGCGTCAGAATTTGGCATCCCTACCGGCCTGGAGGCCATGGGCTACGATACCGAAGCACCCATGCCGACGGTGATTATCACCGATAAGCAAGGGACGGTTGTCTGGACGCATGAGACGGATAATTATCGGGTTCGCCCAGAACCAGAGACCTTTCTTGAAGTCATCAGGGCGATCTGATATCGCCCCAAATACCCTTCAACGCAAGGCGCGTCAGAGGGGTGTGCTCTCTACAGATCAGCTAATTACTGTATAGTAGAGAGCATATTTCAAGTCGATACGGACCCGTTATGCCACGTCAGGTTGTGACCACCGCACTACTTATCACTATAGCAATCAGCGCACTGCTTTCGGGATGCGTCACCGTTTCTCCAGAACGTAAAAACGAAGTTGCTGAAAAACTCGGCTGGGTCACTGGCAGCTGTCTGGCGATACACAATGAAAACCTGAAAATCGGTGATGAATTAACCCTGCACCAAGTATCTGATCAGGAGCACAGTAAGACGCTTACGGTCATTTCACGCGCATCCTCCTCTGAGCAATGTGTCCCCTTGCAGAAAGATCGACGCTTCGTAAACCAGCTCACCGATGCAACCTTCTACTATGTGAACGCCGACGAACTGCCGGAGCTGGCGGTGGCCAGTATCAAGGGGTACTCGACCCGAGGAATAAAATTCCGCGCCTGTTACAGCAATCAGGCCGTCCAGTTTTTCGCCTTTAAAGGCGAGCAACAGATCTGGCAGGGCTATTATTTTGTCGCAGCACAGGTTCCGGAAACCTGTCGCGGGTCTCGTTAAGACCCGCTATCACCATTCCAGCCTCCGCCTCCGGGCGTGTGTATGCAAAAGGTGTCACCGGCTGCAACATCAGTGGCTGCACAGCCCTGTAACCACTCGATCTTCCCAGACTGTCGCAGAACAAAGTTCACACCTGTTTTACCCTCTCCGGCACCATTCAATGAGAACGTAGGCACCGATCGGTGACCACTGATAATGTTGGCATTCATCGGCTCAAGAAAACGAATATGCCGTTCAACACCATCTCCACCGCGGTGCTCCCCTGCACCGCCGCTGAACTGGCGAACATGAAATAGATCAAGTACCACCGGGTAACGCTGCTCCAGAATTTCAGGATCGGTCAGACGGGAATTGGTCATGTGAGTATGAACTGCACTCGCGCCCGCGGCCTTTTCTGTTGCTCCCGCGCCACCACACAGTGTTTCGTAATATTGATAACGCTCATTACCAAAGGTGAAATTATTATTCGTTCCCTGACCACCAGCCATGAGGCCAAGCGCCCCCATTAAGCAATCAACCAGGTACTGGGCTGTCTCGACGTTGCCAGAAACAACAGCCGCGGGATATTGCGGCGCAATAATCGATGCGTCAGGTACCCGAATTTCTAACGGCCGGAAGAAGCCTGCATTCAAGGGCATCTGCTTATTCACAAGCACCCGGAAGCTATAGAGAACTGCCGCCTTTACGACCGACGCTGGCGCATTAAAGTTACCCGGATGCATTGGCTGACCTTTGCGATAGCCGGTACCTTTAAAATCGATCACAGCAGTACGGGAATTATGATCAACATCAATGATCACTTTAAATCGCGTACCATCATCCATGGCATAACTGAAACTTCCGGATGGCAGTTGCGCCAGACAATCACGCAGTGTCTGTTCAGCATTATCCTGCACGTACTTCATGTACGCGTGCACTGTGTCTGAACCATACTGCTGACACAGCCGCTTCAATTCTTCAGCGCCTTTTTCGCAGGCTGCTAACTGAGCCATCAGGTCGGCAATATTCTGATCCGGATTACGGGCCGGATACTTTGCAGACAGGAGCACCTCACGAAGTGAGGACTCCTGAAACTCGCCAGCACGCATCAGGACCAGATTGTCTAACAACACCCCTTCTTCTTCGATGTGCTGACTGTAGGCTGGCATGGAGCCTGGAGTGATCCCACCGATATCCGCATGATGCCCACGAGCCGCGACAAAAAAATCGGCACGTTGACTATCACTGATAAAGACAGGTTTAACCACTGTGACATCAGGGAGATGCGTTCCACCGTTATAAGGGGTGTTTAATACAAACGCGTCACCCGGCTGCATATCGCTATGCTCACGCATGACAACGTGAATGCTTTCACTCATTGACCCCAGATGAACAGGAATATGCGGCGCATTTGCAACCAGCTCACCCTCGCAATCAAAAACAGCGCACGAGAAATCGAGCCGCTCTTTAATATTGACACTACTTGCCGTTTTTTCGAGTACAAAACCCATCTGCTCAGCAACGGACATAAACAGGTGGTTAAATATCTCAAGTGTTACCGGGTCGTACTGCGCAGACTGATCATCAATCGCTGACGCCTCCATCGATTGCCGCTCCAGTACCAGCGCACCACTGGCTAGGACGTTCAGTTGCCAACCCGGTTCAATAACGTGTGTCGAATTCTGATCGGTCAACAACAGTGGGCCTGTTGCTATAAACCCTTCTGGTAACTCCGCGCGATCATAAACATCAACCTCGTGCCAGTGCCCCTGTGCGTAAAGACGCGTTGTTGAGCGCGCTGCTATATCGCTAGCCGATATCTTTGGTAAATCCGCTTCAGGCAACATTGCCCCTGACACGGTCACTTCGACCTGCAATGCATCCAGCAAGACGCTTTTTTCAGGGTATATAAATCCGAATAATTGTTTGTGCTGTATTTCAAACGACGCTCTGGCGTCGGCCTCATTGATCCAATCAACCAGCAAAGGGGTGTCCGAGCCTTCATATCGCAGGTAAACCCGCACAGTGCAGTCGCCAGCCAGTGGACTCGCAGACGATAGATTTTTCACTCGCTGCCTGATTTCTGCTGCGGCCACTGACAGTTCTTTTTCAACCGCCTCTTCACCTAACCAGCGCTGATCGGCAATACCAATACCATAGGCAGATAAAACGCCCGCCATGGGATGCAGATAGACCGTACTTATTCCCAGGGCAGCAGCAACCGCACACGCATGTTGGCCACCTGCGCCACCAAATGCACTCAAGGCATAGTCCTGTACGTCGTAGCCACGCTGTACTGAAATTTTCTTAACCGCAGCGGCCATGCTCTCGACGGCAATATTCAGAAAACCTTCTGCAAGTTGCTCAGTCGTCCATAGATGCCCTGTTGCCTCGGTGACCTGCTCAGCCAATTCAGAAAATTGTGCCTGCACAGTATCGAGATCCAACGGCTGATTCTGCTCTGGACCAAACACAGAAGGAAAAAATGCTGGATTCACCCGCCCCAGCAACAGGTTGCAATCAGTGACGGTCAGAGGGCCGCCATTGCGATAACAGGCGGGCCCCGGATAGGCTCCGGCAGATTCTGGCCCTACCTGTAGACGGCCATCGGCAAAGCGGACGATAGAACCGCCACCGGCCGCGACCGTATGAATATTCATCATGGGTACGCGCAGCCGCACGCCATTCACGACGGTTTCAGTTTCGCGCTCAAGCGTCCCGGCGTAGTGACTGACATCCGTTGAGGTGCCTCCCATATCAAACCCGACGATGCGCTCAAAGCCATCGGCTTCCGCCGTCCGCACCATGCCGACAACACCGCCTGCGGGGCCCGACAGAATCGCATCACGCCCCTGAAACACTTCGGCTTTGGCGAGCCCACCGTTAGACTGCATAAACTCAAGATCAACACTCTGAGAGGCCGATAATGCCTCTGCCACCTGGTTCACATAACGACGCAACACAGGAGAGAGATAAGCATCGGCGACGGTTGTCTGGCCACGCGGAACAATTTTGACCAGAGGGCTGACGTCATGACTGAGAGAAATCTGGGTATAGCCAATATGCTGAGCAATTTCGCGAATGCGTTTTTCGTGCGCCGGATAACGGTATGCATGCATCAACACAACCGCGACACACCGGAACCCTTGATCATAGGCTTCCTGAAGCTGAACAAGAGTCGCTTCTTCATCGAGAGCAAACTCCACCGTGCCATCAGCCCGAACGCGTTCAGAGACTTCGTAAACTCGGTCATAGAGTGGTTCAGGTAAATGAATATTGGTCGCAAAAATATCAGGGCGGGTCTGATAACCAATATCCAGCTGGTCCCGTAGCCCTTTGCTGATCAGAAGAACCGTCGGCTCTCCTTTGCGCTCAAGCAGAGCATTGGTAGCGACAGTCGTGCCCATACGCACTGACGAAATATCGGTCGGTAAATCAGGGTGGCGAGCCTGCAGGCGCTGAATCCCCTCAACGGCTGCATCCGCATAATGATCGGGGTTCTCGGATAAGAGTTTGTAAGTCAGTACCCGTTGATCTGGCGTTAAGGCAACGATGTCAGTAAAGGTGCCGCCCCGGTCTACCCAGAACTGCCAATGTGTTTGCTGTGAAGCTGATGCCATGATCCGCGCTGCCTCTGAAAATCTGAATCAGCGCGGATGATACCATCACGGCATATTCGCGACCCAGCGTGCGACAGCCTTCAGGTCTTCGTCACTCATATTGCCAACGACCGCAGTCATCGGAGAATTCTTTCTCGACTCATCGCCCTGCTTAAACTTCAGCAATGTCTTCTCAAGAAATTCGTACGGCTGACCCGCAATCCGGGGATACGTGTGACTGCCATGCCCTTTGTCACCATGACAGGCAAAGCACAACGAATGATACACCTGCCGCCCTTTCATATCGGGTTCGGGCCGGTTATCGCGAGGGGTTACAGGTTTATCTGCGAAGTATACAGCTACCGCAACGCGCTCTTCTGCGCTCAGGATTTCCGCCAGTTTGCTCATCACGTAGTTTTTGCGTGTTCCCGAGGCGAACTTCTCAAACTGAGTAAACAAATAAGCGGGATTCTGGCTGGCCAGATTCGGCACATAGTCGCGCACGGAATTACCGTCCTTGCCATGACAGCGGAAGCAGAACTGTGCTCGCTCCTGCCCTTGTGCATTGGCCTTCTGGCGAGCTTCAGGGTCAGCCACAATATTTTCAAACTGCTGCAGTAATCTGGCCGCTTGCTCTGGGCTATCCGCAGACGGAGTGTCAGCACTCGCAATTGCAGAGAAAGAAGTCAGTAAAACGACAGCCAGGACACAAAGACTGATATTAATAAGGCGATTACTCATGAAAAAGACAACTCTTGCAGGCATAACGATCGTGAGCGCCGAACATACTCAAGGCCGCCAGCCTATGGCCAGCGGCAAATAATACCTGAGTGTCTATTTCTTGCTGAAAACTGACTCAGATCAGTATTTACGAAAGCTGTTTTACATCGGAGAAAATAAACGTGCTGTGTGTGCTACGCACTCTGAGTTATCGAAACAGAAGGTCATAGGAAGCTCGTTTGTCAGTGGTGTTTCCAGACCAAATAACATCAGATGCAGACCACCAGGCTCAAGCGTCACGGACTCTCCTGCGGGGACTTCGAGCGAGTCGATCTGACGCATTTTCATTACGCCATCTTCGTGCAAATGTGTGTGGATCTCGATGGAGCTGGCCCATGGGGCCGATACTGAAACCAGGCGCTGCAGTTCATTACTGGTGTTGGTCAACGTCATAAATGCAGCACTCATGCTACGCCCCGGAACAGGTTCACGAACATACGGGTCATTAATAATGACAGAATCAGCAGAAGCAGAGATCGAGACAAGCGCGGTTACCGCAAAACCGAGGGCGTATTTCAGACAGAATTTCATCATGGACAACCTTAATTACAACCAAAACCAGACTTCTGACTGCAACAGTCAGAAGACGCTCGATAATACGTCATACAGCGGCGTATTCAGAGCGGCAGATTGTCGCACAGGCGACTGGTTATCACACTGCCGGGCGCCAGTTGACGGCGTCTTCGAGGCTGTCCAATGGTCGGGTAAAATAGTAGCCACCCAGACCATCAACACCGGTCTGACGAACTGCATTGACGTCAGGAGCCTCTTCCAGCCCTTCCGCCAGTACCAACAGGTCCAGGTTGTGTGCAATCTGCACCATACTCTGAATATAGAATTTATGATCCTGTGCCAGATGCACACCGCGGTTAAAACTGCCGTCGATACGCACATAGGCCAGTGGCAAGCGTTGCAGATAGGCGAATGCCATGGTGCCCGTGCCTACCTGATCAATGCCGACATCGACACCGAAAGGTTGCAGTTTCAGCGCAAGCCGGGCAATCGCGTGTTCTGCTGAGTACAGCGCAAACTCCGGTACCTCAAGCGCGATACGACGCGCCTGTTCAGGGTATCGGGCAAGAAGCTCAGCCAGCGACTGATGGAAACTCTCATCCAGCACAGACGCAGGCGACAGGTTGATGCAAAATCGGACCGGCTCAGCGTTTTTATCAAGGCCGCCCATCGAGTTAAACACTTTCTCAATCACCACCAGGTCAAAACGCGCGGCCAGTCTGTGCTGTTCAATCATTGGCCAAAAGCGAGCCGCTGATAGCGTTTGCCCTTGCCAGCTCACACGGCTGAACACTTCTACCTGCAACAGCTTCTGATCGTGATTAGAAATCACAGGAAGGTATTGCAGCTGAATACTCTGCTCTTCAAGGACAGTATTCAGCAAAGTCCGCCATTCACCTGCGGTCCACTCATCAAACTCAGAATCACTGCGCTGGTACAACTGATACTTAGCCGTGGGCTGGCGCTGTGCCTGGCGCAAGGCGGCATCGGCACGACTGAAGGCATCCACAGGGTCATCCTGATCCCCCTGCAGGAAAACAGCTCCCATATGGAAGCAGAGTTCGTTTCGCTGAGATAATGCTGAAACGCTCATCAGACTGAACGCCTGCTGCACAATATCGTCAGCCTGAGTTCGGTCAGCACATGGCACAAACAGAGAGAAATCAGCACCAGCGCGACGGCCCAGCAGACTGTGTGGGTAATCGGTACGCCATTGCTCCAGCGATTTACCCAGCAGAGCCAGAAGATCATCACCAGCCTGACGGCCCGCATTCAGGTTGAATTCAGCAAAGTTCTGAATCTGCATAATAACCAACACGCCACTGTGTTCATCATCGCGAGACAGGATATGACCAAACTGCTGATCAAAACCCCGACGGTTGAGCAGACCCGTAGGCGCATCAAGGTACGACTCTTCGCGCAGACGCTCGGTCATTTCAGCCTGCTCAGCGAAAATCGCCTGTAGCTTACGCACCATTTTATTCATGGCTTCCACCACACGACGCAGTTCGCGCGCGCGGGGAATGTTTTCCTGCACCTGAAGATCACGTTCGGATATCGCCAGAGCCTGCTGCTCAACCCGAACCAACGATCTGAACAACAAGCGCAGTAGCAGTTGCAACGCCACCAGCGCAATCAGCAGCACCCAGGCGAACCAGATCATTTCAGCGCTGATCATGCCCCACAGGTCGCGGTACGCAAAATCCGCATGACTGATGACCGTGACCGTACCAAGGCGTTGCCAGCCTCGGGTAACGTCGGCCTCGGCCGGGATAAGCTCAAGGGGCACCAGTTTCTGGAACCATTCAGGCGCACCGCCGCTGCTGAACGCTTCACGAGCGCGACGATGAAGAGTTTCACCGTCGGTCCGGGCAAAAGTGATGTCTTCAAAAAATCCGCGATCAAAGAGCACGTCCATCAGACGGGTCTGCTGCACAGAGTCATCTGCATCAATCTGCGACATAGAAAGCGCCAGTGAGGTAGCCGCATCATACGCCCGACCGTTAAGCTGCTGTTCGAAGTAATCACGTCCATTGATCACAGTAACGACCAGGTTTCCTGCCAGCAACACGACGACCAGCAGACTGGCGAGTAGAGAAAATTGTTGTCTGAGTGTCATGAGCTTATAAGTCCATACCTAGGTTATTCATCCGGACCCGAAGGTCCGTCCATAAATCAAGTTTGTTGGGGTCTCCCAACAGTATCCCCTGCCCCTTCATTTTGTCGAGCCACATTCCATTCGCATTGAAGCTGTAAACCGGATCAAGATCCGGACGTTTACTGGCAGGACGTATCTGATTGATCAGATTATCAAGCACCAGAGGAATGGCATCAGGGGTGGGGAAATACGTCAGTACCATATGAGCCTGATTCAGCCGCACCGCCTTAACATAGGTGATACGCAGCTTTGAGACATCCACCCCGATTTTAGACAGGGTGTAATACTTTGCGATTACGTAGTCTTCGCAGTCGCCACCATTGGTACCCAGTGCCTCATAGGGAGTCGCCCAGTAGTCGATCTTTCCCCAGTGTTTATCATCGTTATAAAAAGGCACACGTTTATTAAAGAAGTAATTGACCTCTTCAAGTTTTCTGTCTTCCGGATAGTTGGCCACCCGCTCCATCATGCGACGCCAGTCTTCGATACGACGGCCAGCGCTGTAGTCGTATTCTTTTTCAGCCCGCGCCACCAGATCCTGTGGAACCCACTGATTCACGTCAGCCACCAGAGTCGCTGATATCAGCAACGAACTCCAGAATAGCTTTTCAGACAAAGCAGTAGTCAGACGTTTCAGCTTCATGAACAGTAATGCCAGGCTCGGGTAAACAATGAACGCCCAACAGACCAGAATCAGGGGCTGAATAAACTATAGACGTTCCCAGCATTTTCGCTTTCAATCACTCGCTCAGGGCCCGCCCGCTGGACGCTGCGGCGCTTTTTCGGCAAACTCGCAGCAGAAACACACGCATCTGGATACAACCATGTCACGCATACTCCTTCTGCAAGGGCCTAACCTGAACCTGCTCGGCACCCGTGAACCCCATATTTACGGTTCAACCACGCTGGCGGACATTGAGCAAACGCTGCGCCCTGCTGCTGAAGCCGCCGGACATGAGCTGGAGCAGCTGCAAAGCAATGCCGAGCACATCCTGATCGACCGGATTCACGCCGCACGCGACGACGGCACCCGCTTTATTCTTATCAACCCGGGTGCCTTCACTCACACCAGCGTAGCGATTCGCGATGCCCTTGCTGGCGTGGCAATCCCCTTCATTGAAGTACACATTTCTAATGTGCATGCTCGCGAGCCATTCCGTCAGCACTCGTACCTGTCAGACATCGCTCAGGGCGTCATCTGTGGGTTGGGTGTACAAGGCTACGAACTGGCGCTGCAGGCTGCCATTACACAGGTAAACGCATAATCATGTCCTGGATCCAGATCCGAATTCATACCAACAGCGAATGGGTAAGCAAAGTCGAAGACACTCTGATGGAGTGCGGCTCGCTGTCTGTCACACTGAAAGATGATGCTGACCAGCCGATTCTCGAACCCGAACTGGGCACGACCCCCGTCTGGGACGAAACCTGTGTCATCGGCCTCTTTGAGGCAACACGAGACCCCGCCGAACTCAGTGCAGAACTGAACAGCGTATTTTTTCTGAAAGCCAAAGCCGACCTGCCTCGTCATAAGATCGAGATCCTCGAAGACAAAGACTGGGTGCGAGAATGGATGGATAACTACCATCCAATGCAGTTCGGCGAACGACTCTGGGTATGTCCGAGCTGGAAAGAGCCTCCGCAGAAGGATGCGGTTAACCTCCTGCTCGACCCGGGTCTTGCCTTCGGTACCGGTACCCACCCAACCACGTCGCTGTGTCTGAAGTTTCTCGATCGTGAAGTAAAAGGCGGCGAACTGGTCGTCGACTTTGGCTGCGGCAGCGGGATTCTGGGTATCGCTGCCCTGCTTTTAGGTGCCAATCACATGGCAGGCACGGATATCGACCCGCAGGCGCTACTGGCCACCGAAGACAACGCTAACCGCAACGGCATCAGCCGTGACCAATATGAAATCTATCTACCAGAGAATACGCCTGAACTGCAGGCCGATATTATGGTCGCAAACATATTAGCTGGCCCGCTTGAGCAATTGGCGCCAACCATTGCAGGACTGACACGTAGCGGTGGTAAACTCGCTTTATCCGGCCTGCTGGCAGAACAAGCCGAGACCATCAGCCAGTGCTACGGTCAATGGTTTGAAATGAACGCACCGGAGCAAGAAGGCGACTGGGTCGTACTCACAGGGATAAAACGCTGAAATGATGTTGTTTACGCAGGTAACCCGTTGTCCTCATTGCCAGACCAGCTTTCGGGTGGGCGATGAGCAGCTGGAGGCAGCAAACGGCTATGTCCGGTGCGGCTCCTGCCTGCAGGTATTTAACGCCACAGAATACTTTGTCGGCGAACGTGAAGAAGCACAACCAGCCCCCCAAGAGACGCTCCCTGCGGAGGAAACCTCAGCCGAAACCGTGACTGAGCCGGTCAGCGATCATGCCAATGATACCGCGACCGACACTAAGCCCGAGCCGCAATCTTTCGCGTTTACCTTCGCCGACGATGAGCCAGAGCCAGAGCCAGAGCCAGAGCCAGAGCCAGAGCCAGAGCAGCCTACGGCGAAGATTTTTGAATTTGAACCCCTGTCTCCATCACGCGCCGCACAGCAAAAATCCGCCGTCGCAAACCATCTGATCGACCTCTCAGAAGAAGATCACGAAGACACGACCGACGATGAGCTGGACCTCGAAGATTCTATGCTTATTTCGGACGACGGTATTATTCATGCGCCCTCTATAAATCAAGAGCACAGAAACACCGAGCGCAGAAATAATGACAAGGACGAGCATCAGCCTGACGAGTTTCCGACTGAAGAAACCGAACCGTTTGTAACAGACGACATCACAGCGTTTGATGTCAGCAGCGTATTAGATGATTCTGATGGTAATGCCAAAGACATCCCGGACGTCATCGCTGACATTATGGCGGCAGATCAGCCTGATCTGCCAACCAGCACGCCGGATGAATCGCCACTGCCATCGACGGATACACCGGAAATTTCCAACCCGGATATCACCAGGCCAGACACACAGACGCCTGAAATTGATCTGCCCGATAGCGATTCTCCAGAAATAGAGTTCCCTCACAGAGAGCCCGCGGAGCCTAAACTACCGGAAGAGGCACCCGAGCAGATACCGGACGAACTTCCGCTGCCTGACGTTGAAGAACCCGAAGAACTGCCTCCAGCACCGCCTGCGGATATTCCAGCGACCGAGCCCGCTGAAATACCCGATGTGCCCGAGCAGCAAGTACCTTTTACGCCGCAACAACAAGTACCTTTTACGCCACAACAAGAGGTGCCTTTCATTCCTGAACGGGATGATGATTCGGCGCCGGTCGATTTTATTTCTGACGCGCCTGATGACTCTCCCTATAAGAGCTCAGACGATGACTTTGCCAGCCTGCTCGACGATGCGGTTGCCGAGGCCAGCGAAGACAGCACTTCACTGGATGAATTGCTGGAAAACATTGATGACGAAAACGCTGATGACGATGATGACGCTGATGACGATTTCCTCATCCACGACGATATGGAACCGGGCAACGCGCTTGCAGACCTGATTGGCGAAGAAAAAAAGGCTCCGACGGATACCGACGACAGCCTGCTCGAAAACCTCGAAGATCTGGTATCGGACGATTACTCAGATATTCTCGCCTCAACGCCCGACGAGCACGATGATAGCCAGTACGAAGATAAGTGGGCACTGGACCTGATCAATCAGGAACCTGAGACGCCATCAACCAAAGACGACCTGACTGCGCCTGACCTGGATACGATAGAGGCCTTTGAACAAGGCGAAGAGTTCTCTTTTACTGACATCCACAACCGCAACAGTGGTAAGCAATCCACCAGCGAAGTGAACTTACCAGGGGGGATGGAGACTGCGTCCCACGATGAAGGCTACACCGACGACTATTATGATAGCTATGCCGACGACACCGAAGAGGATCTGATTGCAGAACCTGAGCCAATTGTCGAAGAGATTGCCTACCCGGACACATTCCAGGCAAGCTCGACGACCCAAAACAGCAGCGAAACTGACTTTGCAGGTTTTACCGACGCACAATATGAAACCGAAACCCTGGATGGCAACCTGAACTTCAGTCAGGGCATCAATCTTGATATACCCACCGCCGAGCTGGACCCGCTGGAGCTGGAACAGCAGAAACCAAGCAACTACACAGGCCTCTGGTCAATCGGTGCTGCGATAATGATTGTGGTCGCCGTGGCTCAGATCGGCTGGTTCCGCATGGACACACTGGCGAAGAATGAACAGTTGCGTCCAGTCTATACCGCCGTGTGTGATCTTGCTGGCTGTCAATTACCGGGCATTCAGGACACAAGCCTGATACGCGCAGCTAACACAGTATTCAACCCCCACCGCAGCATTGCCGATGCATTGGTCATCGACACTCTGCTGACAAACAGTGCCGGTTACGCACAGCCATACCCTGACCTTGAGCTCGAGTTCCGAGACCTCAATGATCGAATTGTCGCGCAGCGCACTTTCTCGCCTGAGGAGTACCTTGCAGGAGACGTCATGCCGGGCGATCTGATGCCATCACGAGTGCCTGTTCATATCGCAATTGAAGTGATCAACCCCGGCCCAGAAGCCGTCAGTCGTCAGATTTACATACGCCCCAACCAGTAAAAGTCAATGCTGAAATTGCGCAAAATATGCGCAGTTTTCCCTTTATTCATAAAGGGGTTGGGAGTATCATAGCGCCTCTTTTTCAGCACACTTTTTAACCAGAAGGCCACCGTCTTCTATGCCCTCAATTGGCCCTTACACGCTACCGAACCCCGTGGTTCTGGCTCCTATGGCGGGAGTCACCGACCGCCCGTTCCGCCAGCTCTGCCGAGAATTAGGTGCAGGACTGGTCGTCGGCGAAATGGTTTCTGGCAAGCCCGAATTGCGCAACACGCGTAAGTCGAAACTGCGCCTGGACCACACCGGAGAGCCCGAACCAATTGCCGTTCAGATCGTCGGTGGCGACCCGGAAATCATGGCCAACAGCGCCCGCTTCAATGTTGAGAACGGCGCTCAGATTATCGACATCAATATGGGATGTCCGGCGAAAAAAGTGTGCAACAAGGCTGCTGGCTCCGCATTACTGCGCGATGAAGCCTTAGTGAAAGATATCTTGCAGGCCACAGTCGAAGCCGTCGATGTTCCTGTCAGCCTGAAAATCCGCACGGGCTGGAGTCCTGACTCCCGCAATGCCGTGCGCATCGCCGAAATCGCAGAAGCCGCAGGCATTGTATCTCTGGCGGTTCACGGACGTACCCGCGCGTGTGGCTATGCCAACACCGTTGAGTACGACACCATTCGTGACGTAAAAGCCAGCACGTCGTTGCCCGTGTTCGCGAACGGCGACATCACCAGCGCCCGCAAGGCCGCGGAAGTGATGAACTATACCGGCGCCGACGGGGTATTAATCGGTCGCGCCGCCCAGGGACAACCCTGGATATTCAGAGAGGTCGTTCATTTCCTCAACACAGGAAACGAACTCGCAGCACCAGATCTGCACGAAGTAGAAACGATTCTGCAGCGACATCTGGTTTCTCTCTACGATTTTTACGGTGAGTACTTAGGGGTACGCATCGCACGGAAACACGTCAGCTGGTACCTGAAGAGCCAGCCGGGCAACAGTTTCCGGAAACAGTTTAATCAATTAGACAGTCCCACCGCACAGATGGAATCGATTGCGGAGTATTTCCGTAATCCATCGTTAAGGAAGGAAGCAGCAGCATGAGCTCAGAAGCAATTATCAGACAGGTTGAACCAGTGACAGAACCAGCGAACTCCGAGAACCATTTCACCACCATCGCAGACTCGACACACACACTGCGTGAGAGCGTTGAGATCGCGCTCAAGAATTATTTTGATGCTATGGATGGCCAGCCAGTATCCGAGCTGTATGAAATGGTTCTGGCAGAAGTTGAAGCACCGCTGCTGGAAACCGTTATGCGTTACACCCGCGACAACCAGACCAAAGCGTCCATTGTACTGGGCCTCAACCGCGGCACGCTGCGTAAAAAACTTAAGCAATACGGCATGCTCTGAGCAACGCCCGATATAACGTTTTCAGACGGCTGAGATAATCAGCCGTTTTCACTTCCCGACTAGTTAAGATGACAATGACTGAAATCACACAAATCCGACGCGCCCTTATCAGCGTTTCCGACAAAACCGGAATCGTAGAATTCGCTTACGCACTGACTCAGGCAGGTGTAGAAATCCTGTCAACGGGCGGTACTTATAAGCTGCTGGTAGACAACAACATCCCAGCCGTTGAGGTGTCAGACTACACAGAATTTCCTGAAATGATGGATGGCCGTGTTAAAACACTGCACCCTAAAATTCACGGTGGCATTCTTGGTCGTCGCGGTCAGGATGATGAAGTCATGCACGAACATCACATCAACCCGATTGATCTGGTGGTAGTGAACCTCTACCCATTTGCAGCGACCGTTGCTCGCCCTGATTGCGACCTCCCTCTGGCCATCGAAAACATCGACATCGGTGGTCCGACCATGGTTCGCTCAGCCGCAAAAAACAACGCGCACGTTGGTATCGTGGTAAACGCCTCTGATTACGATCAGGTTCTGCAGGAAATCAATGCACACCAGGGTCTGACGGCTAAATTGCGTTTCGACCTGGCGCTGAAAGCGTTCGAGCACACTGCTGCTTATGACGGCATGATTGCTAACTACCTGGGCACCATCGATCAGACTGCGGAAGTACTGAGCGTTGATGAGCGTGACGCATTCCCGCGTACCTTCAACAGCCAGTTCATCAAAACGCAGGACATGCGTTACGGCGAAAACCCACACCAGAAAGCGGCTTTCTACGTTGAAGCCAACCCGGCTGAAGCCTCTATCGCTACCGCGAAGCAGATTCAGGGTAAAGAGCTGTCATACAATAATGTCGCTGACACAGACGCAGCGCTTGAATGCGTTAAATCATTCACCAAGCCAGCTTGTGTGATCGTTAAGCACGCTAACCCATGTGGTGTAGCCGTTGTGCCTGACGACGAAGGCGGCATCCGCAAAGCCTATGACCTGGCTTATGCAACCGACAGCGAGTCAGCATTTGGTGGCATCATCGCCTTCAACCGTGAGCTGGATGGCGACACTGCACAAGCCATCGTTGACCGTCAGTTTGTTGAAGTCATCATCGCGCCAAAAGTCTCAGCCGAAGCCATCGCAGTTGTCGAAGCGAAGAAGAATGTTCGCCTGCTTGAATGTGGCGAATGGTCTGCAGAGCGCGTTGAAGGTTTTGACTACAAGCGCGTGAATGGCGGCCTACTGGTTCAAGACCGTGACAACGGTATGATCACCAAAGACGATCTGAAAGTTGTGACCAAACGTGCGCCAAGCGAAGCCGAACTGAACGATCTGATCTTCGCCTGGAAAGTCGCTAAATTCGTTAAATCGAACGCCATTATTTATGCCAAAGATCGCCAGACGGTCGGTGTAGGCGCTGGTCAGATGAGCCGCGTAAACTCAGCGCGTATCGCAGCAATTAAAGCAGAACACGCAGGTCTTCAGGTTGAAGGAGCAGTAATGGCATCTGACGCCTTCTTCCCGTTCCGTGATGGCATCGACAATGCAGCAAAGGCTGGCATTAAAGCGATTATTCAGCCGGGCGGTTCGATCCGTGACGAGGAAGTGATTGCAGCAGCCGACGAGGCAGGCATTGCAATGGTGTTTACGGGTATGCGTCACTTTAGGCACTGATTAATTAATGAAGCTATTGCGCTCGCTGTGGCGGTGTTATTTTTTATCTCGGCATGCTCATGTAGGACTACTACACTCCGCTGCCTCGACAAAAAATGCCTTGCCACAGCATCGCTCATAACGCTTCTACACCGTAGGAATTGCTTCTTTGACAAATAAAGGAAGCGAACGAGTTTAAGCGGTGTGAAATGAAATTTTGCGACAACGAATTTAATTCGCTGTCGCGTTGAAAAGAATTGGGCGTTGTAGCCCCGGGAGATGAAAGGTTTCTGAGCAAGGCAAAACCTGAGGAAAAAGCGGAGTGTACTTTAGTACATGAGCATTTTGACGAAGGTTTTAACACCGCTCAGGAGCGTTTCAGACCCGCAATAAGAGAAGTCAGCTATGAAAATCTTAGTAATAGGGTCAGGTGGCCGCGAGCATGCGTTAGCTTGGAAAGCTCTGCAATCCCCACTGGTCGAAAAAGTATTCGTTGCTCCGGGCAACGCTGGCACGGCCATCGAAGACAACATCGAAAACGTTGCTATCGACGTTTTGGATTTCGATGCACTGGAAGCTTTCGCAAAAGAAAACGAAGTCGGCCTGACCATCGTTGGCCCAGAAGCTCCGTTAGTTGACGGTGTGGTGGATCAGTTTGAAGCCGCTGGCCTGAAAATTTTCGGCCCTAAAAAAGGCGCCGCGCAGCTCGAAGGTTCAAAAGCATTCACTAAAGACTTCCTGGCACGTCACCAGATTCCTACCGCTGAATACCAGAACTTCACCGAAGTTGAGCCAGCACTGGCTTACCTGCGTGAAAAAGGTGCACCTATCGTTGTTAAGGCCGATGGCCTGGCCGCTGGTAAAGGCGTCATCGTTGCAGAAACTCTGGAACAAGCTGAAGAAGCTGTGAAAGACATGCTGTCTGGCAACGCCTTCGGCGATGCTGGCTGCCGTGTTGTGATCGAAGAGTTCCTCGCGGGCGAAGAAGCCTCTTTTATCGTCATGGTCGATGGTAAGAACGTTCTGCCAATGGCCACCAGTCAGGACCATAAGCGTGTTGGCGATAAAGATACTGGCCCTAACACCGGTGGTATGGGGGCGTACTCTCCTGCTCCTGTTGTCACGCCAGAAATCGACGCGCGCATCATGCGCGAAGTCATCATGCCGACGGTTGAAGGCATGGCCGCTGAAGGCAATGATTACACAGGTTTCCTGTACGCCGGTCTGATGATCGACGAGTCTGGCGCACCTAAAGTCATTGAGTACAACTGCCGCTTCGGTGACCCAGAAACTCAACCCATCATGCTGCGCATGCAGTCTGATATGGTTGCTCACTGTCTCGCTGCTCTCGAAGGTAAGCTTGATACTGAAACTGCAGAATGGGACCCACGCCCATCGCTGGGTGTGGTTCTGGCAGCCGCAGGCTACCCGGCCGATTACCCGAAAGGCGATGTTATTTCTTTGCCTGCGGATGACGGCACCGACCGTAAAGTCTTCCATGCCGGGACTAAACTGAATGAGAATGGCGAAGTAGTGACTGCTGGTGGCCGTGTGCTGTGTGCAACTGCTCTCGGTAACTCCGTCAGCGAAGCTCAGGCACAAGCGTATGAGCTGGTAAAACTGGTCTCATGGGAAGGTATGTTCTGCCGTTCCGATATCGGTTATCGTGCTGTAGCACGCGAGAACGAAAACGGCTGATTGCCCTATTGCTCTCAGGGTCTTGAGACCCAGCAGGGCCAGCCACGCTGGCCCTTGATTTAAGCTGTTAAACGCCAAGCATTCTGGTGAGGGATCACTGCAGTAATGACCGCTCAACACGTTTCCAATCGTATTCTTCACTGCCTGATACTGACCACGCTGTTGTTGCTCGTATCGATGCGCGCATCAGCCATTGGTCCGATTATTCTTCCTGAAGGTTCTTTCAGCCAGACAATTACTCCGTATACCGCTTTCTACGAAGACACATCGGCCTCCCTGAGCCTGACTCAGATATTAGCCAGCGATCGTCAACTGAGTTTCACGCCAACGCACACGGTTTCACTTAAGCGGGGGGCGACCTCTGGCGTCGTCTGGATACGCATGTCAGTACTGAACCCATTTGCCCAGGAAATGGATTCCATGCTGACGCTGTCAAATTCGCGTATCGACTCAGTCCGGGTATTTAATATATCCAACCCGGATCAGCCACTCGAGCTGAATGCTCCGCAACCGCAAGGGTCTTTAAGCCAGGCACACGTCTTCAGCCTGAGCCTGGGAAGCAAAGCAACCAACAGTTATCTGATACGTCTCGAAACTGATGCCTTGATGACGACCCGTATTGCTCTGAAGAGTCTGGATCAGTTCAATCTTATAGAACGCATCAGCAACCTGTTGACCGGTGCACTGCTGGGTCTGGTGTCTCTGGTTTTACTGTACTTTCTATTCGCTATTGCACGTGGCGACAAAGGCATTCTTTCCGCAGGCATGCTTTGCACAGTCTCGGTCATGTTCTTTGTTCCCGCCAGTGTAGGGATCAGTTTCGATCTCGGCATCAATATGTATCTCCCGAATGGGTGCATCGAAACATATTCCGTATGTGGCATCCTGATTGCTCAGCTGTTAGCACTACTCCAACTCAAGTGGCGGCAGGTCTGGATACGTGCCCTGATCAAGATGAATATCGCAGCGCAGGTCTTCATACTTGTCAGTGATACCTTTACTCCCAGTTATCAGACAGAGTTGCTACTTTATATCACCACCAGCTTCGTGCAGCTGCTCTCTATTTTCCTGACGACAGTCCACCGTAGTAAGTATCCCGAGTGCCATGTGTACCTCCGTAGCGCTGCCATCCTGATCGGTCTGGGAATGATCATTTCGCTCATGCATAAAATGAATATGATCAACATGCAGGTCACTGAACAGATGCTGGTCTTTCTTCTGCCACTGGCTGCTGCGGCTGGTCTGTTCTTTGCGCAGCTGGCAATCAGTGCCAAACATAGCCATCACGAAATCAGCGGCCAGCCAGGTATCCCGCCAGAGACCATGGGGCAGATCAGCCACGAACTAAGAACCCCCATTAACGGCGTCATCGGTATGAGCGAACTGCTCACCGACACCCCGCTCTCTATCACTCAACGTGACCACCTTGAAACCATCAAGATGGCAGGCAATGATCTGTTGGTACTGGTTAATGAGCTTTCAGACCTTGGAAAACTCAAAGCCCGAGAGGTCTTTCTTGAAGTCAAGCCCGTGCGCGTTATCAACCTTCTCAACCGTACCCTGGGGCACTTCCAGCAAGAAGCGGCACGTAAGCAGGTTGAGTTAATTCTCGACCTGTCTGACGACTTTCCGGGGCGGCTACTGTGTGACCGGAACAGGCTGTTATCCGTCTTTTACAACCTGCTATCACGCACGCTGGCTTACACCGAGCATGGTGCTTTGACGGTATATGCCTCTTACTACTGCGGAGAGCAAGCGCAGGGTCTGCGCCTTCAACTTCAGATAAGTGGCACTGTGATCAAGCAGCAAGAACTGGAATCCCTTTTCCGCATGCTGCAACCGGGTAACACCAAAGTGGACGGCAACGACCCACACACCTGGAATCTAACGGTTGTAAGAGGCCTTATACGCCATATGCGCGGCACGCTGGATATCGAAAGCCTGAGCAGCCAGGGCGGTTCCGTCACCCTATTCATCCCAATGCAGACCGACACCAGTGAAGACCTCTCGCAAAAAGAACAGGACTCCTCTCTTAAGGGCCTGAACGTCCTCATCGTTGACGATAATGCCACACTGCGCTCAGTCATCGAAAAGCAGCTGAAACGCTGGGGAGTGAACTCAGACAGCACCTACAGTGGCAAAGAGGCTCTGGCCATGCTGCGCACAGAGCATCGCAATGGCACCCCTTATGACATCGTCATTATTGATCACGACATGCCAGTGATGTCGGGCCTGCAATTAGCAGAGCGCATCCGCTCAGACGAAGAGATTCGTCGTAAACCCGCCAACCTGATGTTGACCGGGCTGAGTACCAACAGTGTCGAACGCAGTGCTTCGGCGGCAGGTATCGACTATGTGATTGCCAAGCCTGCGAGTGGTAACCGCCTGCGGGAAGCACTCGCAATCCTCCAGAAGCGGCGCACACCGGCCTACTGACCTGCATCATGCAGGGCTGCGTTCAATAGGGTAAAATGGTCACCAGATTCAAAGAAGGTGACCTTCATGACCGCCAGACGACAATTTTCTCTGTTCGATAAACTCATCACCAATGCCGACCAGGCGCTGCGAACGTTGGTTCCCGGCGCGGCCACCGCTGAGCGTGCTTCGCCTGCGCAAAGTCGTGAGTACAGTGAGCTGTCAGAGCAGGAACGACAGCACGCTGCCGGGTTGATGCGTATTAATCATACTGGCGAAGTCTGTGCTCAGGCGCTGTACCAGGGGCAGGCACTGACCGCTAAGCTGCCAGAAGTGCGTGACGCCATGGAAGAAGCAGCAGATGAAGAAATCGATCACTTGGTCTGGTGCGAAGAGCGCATTAGAGATCTCGGCAGCCACACCAGCCGCCTGAACCCAGCGTTTTATGCCCTCTCCTTCGGCATTGGTGCCATCGCTGGCAAAATCAGCGATAAAGTCAGCCTCGGCTTTGTTGCCGCCACCGAAGAGCAGGTCTGTAGCCATCTGAGTAAACACATGACCTCGCTGCCGAAGCAGGACGAAAAAAGCAAAGCTGTATTACTGCAGATGCTCGAAGACGAAGCGAAGCATGCCACCAGCGCCATTGAAGCCGGCGGAGCACGCTTTCCACTGCCAGTGAAACTCGGTATGACAGCTCTTTCAAAAATAATGACCAAGGCCACTTACCGCATCTGAGCCCTTCCTTCCCGCCCCACTTTGGTTCAGAAGTGGGGCATCTATCAATCCCCGCTTAATAGAACAAATAGCTGTATAGCTGCATCTCTTCTGTAAACACTTGTCGTATGGCCTACGCTGGAAAGTGAACCTACGCTGAAAAGAGACAAGCGGGAGAGAGAGATGCCATCGTTCAACCTGATCAGTAAGATCCGCCGGTTTTATAAAGTACCTGAAAATCACCCAGACATTGAATGGACCAGAACTGAGACCTATCGCAAACGCCTGGAGCAAGTAAAAACAGGCTGGATCATCAGTGGTGTTCTGATGTTGGCCGCAGAAAATGTCGCTGCGATTCTTGGGATATTCTTCTTCAGCAGCTTTATGAGCTTCGCGTTTCTGGAGCGGGACCAAGAATAAATCCCCGACCCTACTCTCAGTAAACCGACCCGTGATCAGTCCTCTGAAGCAGCGCTGTTTACCGTTAGAAAAAACGTGATAACAGCCTGAATGACAGCTTTTTCTTTAATACTTTTTGCTACTCCTACTCCCTTCAGAAAACCCACCCTACAAAAATTTCCTGAACTCTTTGCCAAACGCTCAGTCACAAAATAAGCAGCAAGAGACTGCACCGCCGGGAATATCCCGAAATCATCCTCAAAAAGGAGACGTTTTATGGCTACTGCAAACTCAAAATCAGCGAATAATTCTGCCGATAAGCAAGAAGAGCTAGCCGCAAGTCGTGAGGCAGTATCAGAGGCCTACAACAAGCTGATCGATGCCAAAAATCACTTTAAAGTTGCAGCAGAATCAGCCGGTGTTGATGTAAAAAATGACGCCACCGAACAGCTACTGAAAGGCAAAGACAAAGCATCAGAACTTGCCGACCAGGCCACTGGCTACATGAAAGACAAGCCGCTGGTGACCGCCGGTATCGCATTTGCTGCAGGCTTTCTGGCATCAAAGGTTCTTTCGCGTAAATGAACCACGAAAGCGATAAAAAGCCAGAAAAGAGCGAACAGGAAGCTCTCGCTCAGGCGCTGACAGAACAACTGTCAGCGCTGTCTGGCCAGACCACAACCGCTGCAAAAGAATTGTCTGAAATATTCAGGCTCGAAATGCAGCTGACGGTCGACGATACTCGAAGATTACTCATTACATGGTTAGCCATCGTACCTGCCATTATTCTGGCCTGGATTTCTTTCAGCGGCTTGATTGCCTGGACGATTTATAACGTCTCAGGGTCGGTAACATGGGCAATCTCGGGTGTCACTCTGCTTCAGTTTTCGCTCTGTGCCACATTGCTATCACTGAGAAAACGTTTTCGCAGCGGTATCGGCTTCAGACACACCAAATCACAGGCACGTCGACTCGTACAGGAGGTATCCGGTGAAGCGTCAGACTCTGATCAACCAACTCGATCAACTCGATGAACAACTGACACTCAGAACCAAAGCCATCGGCGTGTTAGCCAAAGATTCACACGACACACTGAAACAGGTTCCGCCTGTCTGGTTAATAGGCACCGGCGCCGTCGCGGGTGCACTTGTGGGTTTTCTTGGCCCTGCTCGTCTTTCTGCATTAAGCATCAAAGGCAGCCAACTTGTTCCTTTCACACGCGATGCCTTCGCACTGGGCCAACAATTTGGTGGCGGTGAATGAGTCAACTTAAACAGTTGCATCCTCAGGCAACTGAAGAAAACACACCGCCAGAAAAGAAGCGGCTGACATCAATGCAAATGGTGATGTACTGGCTCACGGCGTTTGTCGTTTTCTATACCTTATATTTTGCCCAAACACTATTTCTGCCCATCATAGTGGCGGCGCTGTTTGCCTTGCTTCTCAGCCCCGTAGTCAGACTACTCAAGCGCTTCTACGTGCCTCGATCCTTCTCGGCACTGTTACTGCTCGCCATGCTAGGTGTTCCTTTCACCTTACTCGGCATGCAACTAGTAGAGCCTGCAGAGCGCTGGGCTGAACGCATTCCAGAACTATCTAATCAATTGACCGCCGAACTCGACGAAATCAGTGAGAAACTATCACCGACCGAACAACAGCCACAGACTCCCGTCAAAGAGAAAGAGAGCGGCGGTTGGTTCGGCTGGTTCAGCAAAGATGAACCCGAACCGCCAAAACCCGAACCAGAACCTGATCAGAACGCGGTATCTGACCGCTTCAAGCAAGGCGGTATTGAGTTGATGATTCAGGTACTGGGAGCCACACCTGTGATGCTGACTCAGTTCTTCACCTTTCTGATACTTGTTGTTTTCATGCTGGTGTTCGGCCCTTTGCTCTACTCCAGTTTTATGAGCAGCTTCAGCCAGAAGCAGGATAAACAGGCGGCGGACTCTCTGCTTAATGAGGTTCAGCGTGAGCTATCACGGTACATACTGACCGTGAGCGTTATCAATACGTGTTTAGGCATAGTCACAGGAGCCGCACTCTGGGCTGCTGGAGTACAGGATGCATTGCTATGGGGGGTAATGGTCGCCCTGCTGAACTTCGCGCCCTACGTCGGCCCGATTGCCGGAATGTTCGTACTCTACCTGGCAGGCATTGTTCAGTACGGTGCAGGCTGGATGGCAACGATGCCACCACTGATCTTCTTTGCGATTAACACCATTGAGGCGCAGTTCATTACACCCACGGTACTCGGCCATAATATGAGGCTGAATCCGCTGATACTGATTCTCTGGCTGATACTCTGGGGGTGGATGTGGGGCGCCGTCGGCGTATTGATCGCCGTCCCCCTACTGGTTTGCCTGAAGCTGGCAGCGGCACGCCTGAACGTATTATCACGATGGGTGAAACTGATAGAAACACCCGGCTGATGAGGATAGCGGGCTGAAGGGAATACCGGGCGAGCAAAAGCCGCCCGGTGTTAAATATCAGGCTTTCTTGACGAACTTAGCAGTCACCATAATCTCGCCCGCACCGGCAAACTTACAGTCCAGCTCGTGATCTTTGCCTTCAATAATGCGGCGAATCGTGGTTTTAGAACCGATCTTCAGCGGCTGCGATGAACCTTTCACCTTCAGATCTTTGATCAGAGTGATCTGATCGCCTACTTCCAGCACCTTGCCGTTCGAGTCACGCACGACAAACGCATCGTCATCACTGTTGTCCGACGGATTCCACTCGTGACCGCATTCAGGGCACACCAGGTTCGCCTGATCTTCATAAACGTATTCAGACTGGCACTTAGGGCATGGAGGCAAAGACATAATGAACGCTTCTTATCGAATTTTAAGGAGGCCGGAGTATACCCGAATAGCCCTACAAACGGTATGGGGTCTCAGTCGTCATCCTGCATCGGGATGCCGTAGGTACCGGCATCCAGACCAGCCAGCCGCTCATCAATGGCCGCCTGCTCTGCCGCCGTTACCTCAACGACATCATCGGGCTGGTAGAAGATATGCTTACCCTTTGCGTCATCAAACCGGATCTTGCCCAGAATGACACCATGCTCACTGATGCAGTCCAGCTCTTGCTGGATAGGGAAAAACAACATACTGAACAGAACCTGAATAACGTGAAGAGGCGGCGATTATAGCTATCGGAGTAATCCCCCTCAATTTGTACAACTTACGTATAAGTTATGGATTTTATGAGCACTTCTCGTACACAATAGAACGACTTAACCCACTGACCTACCTCACCGGAGTCATACATGTTCTCATTTTTAAAAAGCGACCCGACCAAAAAACTGAGAAAACAACACGCCACCCTGCTTGAAAAGGCGATGCATGCCCAGAGAAGTGGAGACATCCGCACTTACTCCAAGTTATCGACGGAGGCCGAGGAGATTTTTAAGAAGATTCAGGAGATAGAAGATTCTGAGGGGAAGTAGCAGAGACCTAAGTAAAGAGCTGATCGCGCTATGGCTTACAAAACTCTTTGGAGCTCTGTAGATACTGCCAGGCTTAATTAGCGGACATTCTTTATCTCGCTTGCATCAACTAGCAGACGTTCGATATACGCGAAATCAATTCCATCCCGAGACGTGATATTAATGTGTCTTCGATATTTCCCGGTACCGCGGAGGATGCATTTGTCGTCTGTTAGTTTAGCCCCCTGACTGAACGACAACTGCACATGGTTCTGACGGATGAATACGCCACAGAACTGCCCTTCTTTTTCATCAGGGTACACGGTAAACAACGTACCACCGTATTTCGCGACTTTATGAGATTGCGGTACGCAAGTGAGAATCAGGTTCTCGATTTCTTCAGCCAGCGAAAGTAATTGCATCATATCTTCGTCAGTTTGACTTTGGTGTCCATTTTATCAGGGCAAGATCATTGTCCGTGTGCAGCAACTTGTTATGCATGTATTTCATTAATCGATTCTGAAGAATTTATCTGATTTTTTAAGTGCTAACACAGAATTTTCATCAATGAACTCTTGACTTAGTGAAGCCAATTTATCTTTTAGAACAGATGCTATGACCTGAACTTTGTTCTCATTTGCTAGCCGTGCCAGTGTTGCCAATTTATCTTGATCCGATGCTTCCAAATAATCTTGTATAGTAAATTCAGGAAAGGATACCCCCGTTTCTTTAACGAATTCCACAAATGCCATATCAAATGCCAATGCCGCAGCCCTCGGAGCACCATCTCCAGAAACTCTTTCTTGATTTACGACTGAAAACTCAATTTCATTTGTATCGCTTTTCGTGCCAACATTAAAGCTCAAAGAAAAGTCTTTAAATATCGCTCTACTAAATGACTTCAAATGCTTATTAAAAACGTCAATATGCTGGCTTAGCTGTAATATTTGAAGTTTATTTTTTTCTCGGAGTTTTTGAATTCTTATATCAAGCTTAGATATTTCACTAGATTCATATTGAACTTCATCGACGACTACGCTTGTCCTACCTCTCTCTTCACGTTTGTCTTGTATTTCTTTTTCTATCACAACGAAGCCAGAAAGATGCGATTCACCTACAAGTGCAGAGAACAAATTCTTTTCTTCATCTAACAGGTCATTCAACCGATTTTCCATATTAACTACAGAGAGTTTATAATCACTGATTTTATCATTGAGATAATTAACCTTCTTTGACACTACCTGCTTATGAAACTCTATTGTATCTTCCAGTGTTTTTTTAAGATCAGGGAGCAACAATCTAGCTTCTGCATATACCTTCTCTATTAAATCTGTATTTATATTCGATTTCTTTTCTTCATATCCACTTATGGTTCTCTGAGAATATGAGATTCTTATATTCAACTTTGATATTTCGCTTGTTAACTTCGCAATTTCCTCTCGCGTTTTTCTTAGCCTTTCAACGCCTTTGTTTTGCGAATCCTTAAAATCAAACAACTCTTCTTTATTCTTTAATATCTCTATTTCATCATCGATAGATTTAAGTTTATCTTTATAGTCTTGCTCCGTCCTTCCATTCAAAAGCATTGAAATTCTATCATTTCTTTGGTTTCGTTCTTCCCCAAACTGAATCTCACTAGCAAGATCATTATGCCCAGAAAAGCCAAACAGATATGAGTAATACAAAATATATTGCTGGTCACTTGTATTTGAATTTAAATATCGATATATATTAGAGGCAGTTTTCTTATCCAAGCGAACAAAACGATTCTTAATTGAAGAATAGGTAGGATTAGTAATGCTAAACCCGAGGATCGGGGCTAACGCTGCTTTAAATTTTGCATTTGTATCAAATTCATCATCATTAATAGATGAATATATTTTTTGAACAGTGCGAGTTTTTTGCTGAACCTTATGTATTCTACGATTAATTCTGTAGTTCTTTTTATTTATGCACATATCTAGTGAAAACAACACCCTTCCACCAGTAACCAGATCCTCAATTGCTTCATTTTTCGTTCGTGACTCTGGGTCATGCCAAATACTCTTCCCATCGGAGCCTAAACAAAAGTTTAATACTCTTAGCGCAGTGCTTTTCCCAATCTGGTTACCATCGTCCTCACTATTGGTAATTATGTTGATTCCGTCTTTGAATTGAACTTCACGAATTATTATCTCGTCGCAAAATACTTTTAAATTAATTAGCTGCATAATTTTAAGTTTCCGAAGCTATCCAGCTCAATTGCATTCAGAAGATACAACCAATCAAGACCCAAATAAAAGTAAGTTAAAGAAACTTTGCCATTGCTATTATGAAATAGGTCAAATAGCCTTATAGGATCAACAGATTTCTCATTCGATTCCCTTAGAACTGAAAGAATAGAAGCTCCTATAACATATAAGCTTTTTTGAGGCTCAGATATATCATGAATAATCATCAGGCCTCTCCAATATTTTACAATTGATAAACCCATAGCAAACTATCAAGTTTGCTGAGTCACGAACGTCTTCTACTGGGATTGCATGAAAATCAATTCTTGCATTCTCTAAAATTGAATCAGTAACTTGTTGCAAAAGACGATCTGAGTTATTTCGAATAGTCGAAATAACTGAATCCTTATCTTTAATTCCTACTCTTTCATGAATCAGAAGTTGTCGGCGATGATTCTTATAATTTTGATGTATAGACCTAAGAAACTTATTTTTTGCTCCAGGGGCCTCATCATCAATCGCATCAATTTGCTCTTCTACTAGCGTTAAAAAACCAATACAGTCGATGATTTCTTCAGAAAACACTCTTACATTATTAAAATCTAGCTTCTCATCTGGGTCAGGCAGCTCACCGACACTATTGGCCTCCATTCCGGGATCATAATTTTCAATTATTTTCTCCAGAAGAGGGTTAAGAAGTGAGCTAAATCTAGCGACATGGTTCAGGTTGAAAGTTGGACTATTACCAATACCAGACCCATCATATGCCAGACCACCACGATCGGATTTAATGTCCTTATTTGCCATTATTTATCATCCGATTTATTTCTAAATAATTTAAAAAAATTTAAAAATCCAGAATTATCAACAGCAATACCACCATTATCAGCAGTAATTGATTTTCCGTTTGACCTCGTTGCTGATGATAGAAGGATAGCAACTAATAGCAATACTCCCGCTATTCCAGAGGACCAAATAAATGCTTTAAATGTTTGCTCTGGTGTCATAGCTGAAAACGCATTTGCTTGTATAAAACCCTGATGCACAGACCAAAAGACAGCTGCTGCAATTGCAGCCAATCCAAAACCAGCTTTAACTGTTCCTGATAAAAATTTAAGCATATTAATTTGTCCTTATCTGACGCTATTTTGCATAACAGCTTGTTAGTATGCGTGCGCATTTATCCTAGGACACGCTTTCCAGGCTTTCGGGATAACTCTTTGAACTAATTAAAGAATCTTCCATAACTCAAACCTCCCTTCCAGAAAAACGAGCATATAACTCTTCTACTATGACTTATTCTCGATCCAGTCCTGTCCATGCATAGATGTAATATCTCTCTCCTTCGGTTTTTTTGAAGGTTTCTCTTCAAACAAAGGCCATTGATACTCGCCCATCGTCTCGGACAAAGACATATCCGGGCAATTTTCTTTCACATTCTCCCACTCTGAAAGCGTCTTCTTGCCCACCTTAAGACGCATTGAGTCGATAATAGAGTCGCACAGAGCTATCGTTGGCTTCGTCGTTATTTCATCATCCAGGATTAGAACTTTCATATCAAAGTAGATAATTACAAACTGGCTTGAGTTAACCGGGAAGGCGACGACTCTTACCAACTCCGGATTATCTTTCCCGCCGTTAGCAATGTAATGTAAATCAAACTGCACTCCCTGAATGCTTTCCGATAGCTGTAACACTTTCCAATTTAACGGAGCACGATAATCTGGTCGTTTACCATAGCGCTTGTATCCATAGCTATGGTCAAAGTAGTTAGCGATCGCAGATTCAAACACTCTTGGATGAAAAAGGTTTAACCCTTTAAGTTGTGAGCCATCCTGAACCGTATTCAGAATACCCCGCATTATTAATAAGGATTTTTCACCTGAGAACCACTGTCCGACAAAGTACCAGGTATTCTCATAGAATAGTTCCTTAGTCCATGCATCAACAGGGCCAGATCCACTACCATATACTCTTTCAAGGTACTGAATTTTTAATATATCCCGCACACCGGGTTTAATCGCATCAACCGATCTGGCATCACCATCAAAGCCGAATACAGGGTTTGCCCACGGAGCTTCGAAATGGAAGTTCACGTCTCCAAATATCCACTTATTGGGTCTTGGCTTTGAAAAGTAAGGGCCACGAACCTCAGTTGCTTTTCTGACTACATCAGGAGCGTATACGAACGGAAAGAATTTCAACCAATCAAGCATGAGATTTATCCTCGACCTATTCGCTCTTTAATAGTTTTATAGGCGAACTGCAATGCACCAATACCCCCTGTAATAGTACCAACAGTCGCCAGAAGCGGTGAACCTGTTGCCAGACCACCACCAAGCGCCCCAATACCAATCACTGTATTCGCCGTCATAGTGCCGTTCGCTAACTCTCGACCGTAATCATCCCAATTATAAGGATCAGTTTTATCTGCTGCTCGTTGAGCATTACCGATTGTTGCACTCAATGCCGCGCGGATATGGCTATTACTTCTTAATAGTTCTTTATCCGCAATCATGCCCAGCTTATTCACTGCGCTCAATGTTTGCTTAGGATCAGAGGTTGCCCAACACATTTTTACGATATGGTTCTGTTCATTGAAGGTGACTCCTTTACTCGCTAGAGCAGTCAATGCTTGAGTCAGTACAACCGAACCTCCTCGCTGGGATGTCCACTCCACGCCTTTCTGGCCTTTAGATTTTTCTATCACATCGGCAAGCAGGCCCGCGTACCCATAAGTCTGCCGAACCATCACCGCATTATAGTGGCTCATACCATTTAGCTTTTTCCCATGCGGCGAGTAGAACAGATCAAAGTCACACGTCAAACCGGCGCTACCGCCAAATAGTTGGTCTAACTCTTTAGCAGCGATTTGGGCGGCTCGGAGTGGAGTAAGAAAACTGGTATCTGATATAACTACTTGGCGTTTATTTTCTGCGCGAATGCGCCGATTCTGGCTATATCTGGCCTCGACGGTGCCTCCCTCTCGAGAAACGCTGTAGATACCGGGCTTTTGGCGACTTCCTTTTTCTATGGATTTGTACTCATCGCTGAGTTGGAGGTCCGTAATTGCCAGTACGTCATTAGGGCGACGCTCAACCATCGCAGCAATACCCGGAACGTACACAACAACCTGTTGAAGACTGTTCGTTTTAAAGTCGTTGATGTTAGGAATAAAAACGTTGTTTTTACCTGTCAGTCCTGTTGATAAGGCGGCAAGATGTTTCAAAGCAAGCAAGGGATAGTAATACCCTTCTTTTGCTGCTTTTTGCAAAATCAGAGCATCCGCTTCCGTGTTTGGGGTGAATACGACAGGCTTACCAATTCCTGGCGTATTCAGTTGCAGGCCGTCAGGAGTTTTTACGAGGTTCATCAAGCATTCCTTTGTATCGGGCCAGTGAGATGACCGCCAAGTGTCCATTTAATATTTGTTCACAGGATACCTTTTGTTTATTCGGGTGAAAAGCACTCAGGTGGTTGAAAAGTAACGGTGGGCAGTGCCCACCCTACGTGATGGTTTTCAGATGTGCAGGCAAAAAAACCGACTAACAAAAAAAGGGCCCGAAGGCCCTTTCTGTGAGTCGATAATTTAAGAGGTGCGCAGTGCACACCCTACATCAGAGACTCAGTACTTTCTCACCGCGTGCGATACCAGACACGCCGGTACGTACGGTTTCGAGTACACAGCCTGCACCGATGGATTCGATGAAGGCTTCAAGCTTGTCGCTCGTGCCGGTCAGCTGGATGGTGTATACGCTTGGGCTGACGTCAACGATCTGGCCGCGGAAGATGTCGGCCGTACGTTTGATTTCAGCGCGCTGTGCACCAATCGCTTTGACTTTTATCAGCATCAGCTCGCGCTCAATGTGCGGGCCTTCTGACAGGTCAACGAGCTTAACCACTTCAACCAGTTTGTTGAGCTGCTTGGTGATCTGTTCGATCTTGCGCTCATCGCCGGTGGTGGTCATGGTCATGCGCGACAGTGTTTCGTCTTCTGTCGGTGCGACCGTTAAGGTTTCGATGTTGTAGCCGCGCTGTGCAAACAGACCAACAACGCGGGACAAAGCACCTGGCTCGTTTTCAAGCAGGATTGAAATAATGTGTCTCATGATCAGGTACGCTCCGTCTTGCTCAGCCACATATCACGCATGGAGCCGGTTGGCACCTGCATTGGATATACGTGTTCGGTTTCATCAACTGCTACGTCGAGGAATACCAGACGGTCGTTGTACTTGCCGAAGGTGTCTTCAAGCGCTTGTGGCAACTGATCGCGATCGGTCACACGGATACCCACGTGGCCATACGCTTCTACCAGCTTAACGAAGTCAGGCAGCGACTCCATGTAGGAGTGTGAGTGACGACCTTCGTAGTTCATGTCCTGCCACTGGCGAACCATGCCCAGTGAGCCGTTGTTCAGACACAGGATTTTCACCGGGATGCCGTACTGCAGACAGGTCGACAGTTCCTGGATGTTCATCTGAATAGAACCTTCACCGGTAACACACACAACCATGTCGTCCGGGAAGTTCATTTTGATGCCCATTGCCGCCGGGAAACCAAAGCCCATGGTGCCCAGACCACCGGAGTTGATCCAACGGTTTGGCTTGTCGAACTTGTAGTACTGCGCTGCAAACATCTGGTGCTGACCCACGTCAGAGGTGATGAAGGCATCACCTTTGGTGGCCGTCCACATGGCTTCGATCACTTCTTGTGGCTTCATCAGCTGGCTGTCGTTTTTCTCGTAACGACCGCCATGACGCTCGCGCCATTCGTTGATCTGCTTCCACCAGGTTTCCAGTGCTTCTGCATCGGGTGTTTCGCCGGCTTCATCCAGCAGTGCCATCATTTCGTCCAGAACCGCACCTACCGGGCCAACAATCGGCACATCAGCAATGATGGTTTTAGAGATTGATGATGGATCAATGTCTACGTGGATGATTTTCGCATCCGGGCAGAATTTGTTCGTTGCGTTGGTTACGCGGTCATCGAAGCGCGCACCAATACAGATAACCACGTCTGCGTTATGCATGGTCATGTTCGCTTCATAAGAACCGTGCATGCCGAGCATGCCGATGAAGCGCTCGCCAGTCCCCGGATACGCACCCAGACCCATCAGGGTGTTGGTGCATGGGAAGTTCAGGCGATCTACCAGCGCGCGCAGTTTGTCAGAGCTGCCATCAATGATGACACCACCACCGGAATAGATTACCGGGCGCTTAGCAGCCAACAGTAACTCAACGGCCTTTTTAATCTGACCGGAGTGACCACGCTGTGGCGGCGTGTAAGAACGCATTTTAATTTTCTTCGGATAGGCGTACTCATAACGTTCGTTCGGCATCGTCATATCTTTCGGAATATCGATCACAACCGGGCCAGGGCGACCGGTGCTGGCAATGTAGAATGCCTTGGCAACGATCTCTGGAATATCTTCAGGACGACGAACCGCGAAGCTGTGCTTAACGATAGGACGCGAGACACCCAGCATGTCGGTTTCCTGGAATGCATCATCACCCACAAGGTGACTCATTACCTGACCGGAAATAACGACCATAGGGATGGAGTCGGTGAACGCTGTCGCAATACCCGTAATGGTGTTTGTTGCGCCAGGACCCGAAGTAACCATCACCACGCCCGCTTTACCCGTTGCGCGCGCATAACCATCAGCCATGTGAGCAGCAGCCTGCTCATGACGGACGAGTACGTGCTTCACCGCGCTCTGCTTGTACAGCGAGTCGTAGACGTGAAGCAGCGAACCGCCCGGATAACCATAAACGTATTCAACACCTGCTTCGTGAAGTGCACGAACCAGCATGTCTCCGCCGGAAATTAATTCCACCGTAAAATCCTCTGTTCTTGTGCTCGTCGTTGAGCACGAGTTACGTATGTTCGAGTCGGGTCTGCACCAACAACAGCTCAAACGGAACCGTTGGGGCAATCCCTTAAAAGGCTGGATGAGTCACTCTTAGTTCGTCATCAGATACCGGGTACCTGGTCCAGGAAGCCGGGGTCAGGGCCGGACACGGGGGGTAACCGCATCAAAGGCCATGTATGACACTTACCACGCTCCGGGTGTGTAGCATTGGGCAAGCTGTCATTTATGGCGTTTATTCTAACAGCAGATGTCGCATGTGTGAACCACCAAACCCCTGTAAAATCAAGGCTCAGGCCGGTTTTATCATGGTATTTAGTAAGGTTATGGCAACGGTGTTTTTACGTGAGGTTTATGACGCCGGTGACGACTCAATCCAGATCATGCTGGCCTGACGTCCTGTGACACCATCCCGCCGGTACGAGAAGTACTGCTCAGGCTCTGAAAACGTGCAGTGTTTTCCGCCCAGAACCTCCCCCACACCGGCCTGCATCAGCTGCCAGCGGGCAAGCTCATACAAGTCTGCGTACCAACGGTCATGGTGCCCTTTGTGAAAGCAAACGTCGGGAGCCTCAGCAAACGCCGCCTTTACTTCTGGCCCTACCTCAAACGCTTCGGGGCCAATCGCAGGACATAAGTAAGCACTTACCTTTGATGGCTCTTCAAAGGTATTCAGAGTTTCGAGCAGAACGCCCGCCGCCAGCCCTCGCCAACCGGCGTGCGCAGCGGCGACTTGTGTCCCTTTTTGATCGCAGAAAAGTACCGGCAGGCAGTCGGCCGTCATCACTGCGCAAACAATCCCTGGCTCACCCGTCATGACCGCATCCGCCTCTGGTACCCTATCGACGGTCGTCCCCGCCGCCTTGATGACCTCAATACCATGAACCTGTTTCAGCCATTGAATGGCTCGTGCTCCAGGCAAGGCGTTAAGTAAAGCAGCTCTGTTCGCTTCCACGGCTTCAGGCAGATCCCCTACGTGATCGCCGAGATTAAACCCGTGATACGGAGGCAGAGATACACCACCCCGACGCCCCGTATAACTGGCATGCACGCCTTCCGGGAGTCGCCATTCGGGTTGGTGCAGGTCAATCATTAATAGATGTCCTGCTGAGCTTCGTCGTCGGCCAATGTATTGAGCAGTTCAATAAAGTCATCCGGCAGCTCGATTTCCCACTCCATGATTTCTTCTGTTCGCGGATGGATCAGCGTGAGTGCTTTAGCGTGCAGTGCCTGCCGCGGGAATTTCGCCAGCATTTCCCGCAGCTCAGGGCTGACACCCTTTTTAAGGCGGGTTCGCGCAGCGTAAGTCGCATCACCGACAAGCGGATGACTGATGTGCGACATGTGCACACGAATCTGGTGGGTACGGCCCGTTTCCAGCTTGCAGCGGATATAGGTGTGCGACGGAAATTTATGTAACACGCGATAATGCGTGGTGGCATCTTTGCCCATGGGGCTAACAGCCATTTTCGTACGCTGAGTACCGTGCCGACCAATCGGTTCATCGACTGTACCGCCCGCCACCATGTGCCCCTGCACTACCGCCTCATACTCACGTCCCATGCTGCGGTCCTGCAATTGAGCAACAAGATGCGTCTGAGCTTGCAGTGTTTTTGCCACCACCATCAGACCGGTGGTGTCTTTGTCGAGGCGGTGAACAATGCCCGCGCGTGGGATATTGATCAGATCCGGGCAGTGAAACAGCAGACCATTGAGTAACGTACCGGTGCGGTTGCCTGCCGCAGGATGAACGACCAGGTTGGTGGGCTTGTTCAGGACCAGAATATCGTCGTCTTCGTAAACAATATCCAGTGGGATGTCTTCGGCCTGCCACTCGCCTTCTGCTTCAAGCTCAGCTTTTAAGGTCAGGGTCTCGCCCCCGACAAGCTTGTCGCGCCCGCGCACGGACTTTCCGTTCACCAGCAACTGGCCATCTTTAATCCATTGTTGCAGGCGTGAGCGCGAGTAATCAGGAAACAGCTTCGCAGCCACCTGATCCAGGCGTTTGTTCCCCTCGTCGAACGGGACCTCGACGGTGTGATCTATCTGATCAGACATATTAACCCTGTAGTAAACCTGTGAATGTGCGCGACGGATGATGATGACGCGCAGGTGTGTTCTAATACGGCGTATCGCGAAATTATATAGATGTATGAGAATGCACTCCATAAAGTCCATCCTGTTGGCACTGATCACAGCCTCTTTTCTTTCAGCCGGTCTGAGCGCCTGCTCTTCGAATCCTGAACGTGAAGTCCGTACCGAAGCTGAATACTACGACGAAGCCCGCGAGGCCATCGACGACGACAACATGCTCATCGCCGAAGACCGCCTGAAGCGACTGGAAAGCGAGTACCCGTTTGGTCAGTACGCTGAACAAGCCCAGCTTGAGCTGATTTATGTCAGCTTCAAGATGTCTGACATGGAAGGCGTTCTGGCAAAATCAGAGCGTTTCATCCGTCTGCACCCGCAACACCCGAAGGTCGACTACGCCTATTACATGCGTGGTCTGGCAACCTATGAGCTGGGTTTTGCGTTCGTTGAACGTTACCTGAGTGACGAAACAGAGTACCGTAATCCGGTGCCTCTGCAGGACTCATTCGCGTATTTCTCTGAATTGCTGCGCCGCTTCCCTGACAGCGAATACAACGCCGACGCCCGCGCCCGGATGATCTACCTGCGTGAACGCCTGGCCAGCTACCAGATCAATGTCGCCAAATATTATATGAAGCGTCATGCCTATCTGGCGGCTGCGAACCGCTGCGAAGAAGTTCTGATTCACTACCAGAAGACACCCTATGTTGAAGATGCGCTGGCAATTATGACCGAAGCCTATCAGCTCCTTGAAATGGACGAACTGGCTGAGAAATCTCTTGCTCTGCTTAAGCTCAACTACCCAGACCACCCTCAACTGGTGGACGGCCAACTCAAAGAAAGTGGGCTGGCAGATGTTGATCGTCGCAGCTTCTGGAACATCATCAGCTTTGGCCTGATCGACTGATTATCCCGATGTTTTTGGCCCTGCCAGCCTGACTTTCCTCTCAGCTGGCAGGAAAAGTGAATTTTTTGTTACCCTAACGCACTCTTTAGCCAATATTTATTGACAGAAAGTCCATCCCGGCCCATAGTTCGTGCGGCAAGAAAGAAAGTCTCCTGTCTAAATACTCCATCTCGATGTCAGTTAGCTGTAATACCTCGGTTTGTAGTTTCTAAGTTCAGCCTTATTTCATGCTTTATCGTCCTCAGCGTGATTTAGAGTCGTGCGGGACACCACTGAATACAATCCGAAAGGTACAAATTATGTCTGATAAAACAACTGGCACAGTAAAATGGTTCAACGAATCTAAAGGTTTCGGCTTCATCGAGCAGGAATCTGGCCCTGACGTTTTCGCTCACTTCAGCGCGATCACTGGTTCTGGCTTTAAAACTCTGGCTGAAGGCCAGCGTGTTGAGTTCACCGTAACTCAAGGTCAGAAAGGCCCTCAGGCTGAGAACATCGTCGCTCTGTAATCAGAACGAGATGCATAGAAAAGCGCAGTCGGGACACCGACTGCGCTTTTTTTATAACCGTAGAAAAGCGGAGGAGGATTACTCCTCGCTCCAGATATCCGCCAGATTATGCATCGCGTCAGAAAAAGCCAGGTTCATCGCGTTCAGCATAGATGCTGTCGAAGCCTGAGTGAAATTGCGGCCAGCATCGGTGCGCAATACTGCGACATACTCTTCAAGGTCGGCTTCTGGGATGTCTTTCCAGGCGTATATCATATAAGCAACGACCATCTGATCCATCTGTCCACTCACCGCCTGTAGCTGAGCATCAATCACTGGTTCTATTGCGTCAAAGTCCATCGGCTCTTCGGGGTTCTGCTTGGCAGACACAGCGGCATACACAGAGAGCGCGATACGCTTTTGAAATTCCTTCAACATATCAGCGGCATTGCTCAGCTCAGCAACCTCTGACGCCAGCGACAGAAGCTTTGTTCTGTCCTGAAGCTTCTGCACTTCTCCCATGAGCACTTCTGGCTGAACCAGAGTGGCATTATTTTCTGCTTCTGTGATGTTTTTAGCTTTGTCAGAGCTATACCACTTGAGCATGGTCTCTGTTTCAGAATCGGTAAGAGAGGACTTCAGCTCACCGCGAACATGATCAGCGAGTTTCTCCTCACGAAATGCAGTGGCGAGCACATCCCCTGATTTTTTCAGAGCACTGTCGCTCATACCAGTGGTTTCAGGAGACAATCCTGACGCCATCATCGGGCCCAGCGATTCCAGCTGATGCTGAATGCCTGAAAGCTCCATCAGACGATCGACTTTAGACTGAGCGAAAGAGAACGACGCCATCAGCATCAGCAGGCTGAAGGTAGTGAATCTGAGCAAGCGATTGTTAATAGGTTTTGAGGTAATACGTGTTACGGCCATGAAGATACCTTATATCCTTGGTTGAGAATGATTATTCAGAATTGGGCAGTGCGCGTAAGAGAATGGAGAGGCGAAGCAGCGAGGTCAATTGTCCATATGCGCCCGCCCAGAGTAATTAACTGGGCGGGCACCAAGTGACAACCTGACTCGATAGACTGGCTGACTTGAAAGACTGGCTACTGAGGCGTACGTACCACCATCAGACGCAGTTCGGTCATGTCTTCGAGTGCATAGCGGATGCCCTCACGACCGATACCAGAGTCTTTTACGCCGCCATACGGCATGTGATCGACGCGCCAGCTCGGTACATCACCAATAACGACACCGCCGACTTCGAGTTCGTCCCAGGCTTTCTGTGCTTTATACAGATCGCGGGTAAAGATACCGGCCTGCAGACCATAACGACTGTCATTCACTTTCTTAAGAACTGTGTCGTAATCATCGAACGGCTCAAGAATCGCCACCGGGCCAAAGGCTTCTTCGGCGCTGAGGTCGCAATCCGCAGGCACATTCTCAAACAGACTGGCCTGAAGCATGTTTCCTTCACGCTCGCCACCGCACAGCAGGGTTGCACCGCGGTCCAGTGCGTCTTTGATCCAGCCGTGCAGACGCTCCGCTTCGCCTTCTGAAATCATCGGGCCGATAAAGGTCTCCGGGTCTTTAGGGTCACCGCTCTTCAGTGCTTTGGTTTTCGCAACCAGCTTCTCTTTAAATTCATCGTACACATCGCTGTGAACGTACAGGCGCTGCACACCAATACAGCTCTGACCTGACTGGTAAAACGCACCAATGATGACTCGCGATATGGCATCATCGAGGTCCCAATCGTTATCAACCACACACGCCGCATTACCACCAAGTTCAAGCACGACGGGCTTTTTACCGGCACGTGCTTTCAGTGCCCAGCCGACTTCGGGCGAGCCGGTAAAGCTCAGCAGCTTCAGGCGATCATCTTCGGTGAGCATATCGGCGCTGTCACGGCGACAAGGCAAGATCGAAAACGCGCCTTTCGGGAGATCCGTTTCTGCGAGAATTTCACCAATCACCAAAGCCCCGATTGGCGTCATGCTGGCCGGTTTAAGAACAAACGGACAACCGGCAGCAATCGCAGGAGCGACTTTGTGTGCAGCGAGATTCAGCGGAAAGTTAAACGGGCTGATAAAGGCACACGGGCCAATCGGCACGCGCTGAGTCATACCACGATAGCCTTTGGCACGCGGGCTGATATCCAGAGGCAGTGTCTCACCGAGCATGCGCGGTGTTTCTTCTGCGGCAATTTTAAAGGTGTCGATCAGGCGGCCGACTTCGCCTTTTGCATCATTAATTGGCTTACCGGCTTCAATGCAAAGCGCTTCTGCCAATTCGTCCGCGCGCTCAGTAAAGCGTTTTACGCAGTGCTGAAGGACGGCCTGACGTTCGTACACCGTCATATTACGCATTGCCTCGGCTGCGCCTTCGGCGGCGGCGATGGCTTCATCGAGAACATCCGGCGTCGCCAGTGGTACTTCGTAGGCCACTTCGCCGCTGTATTTATCGGTGACTTTCAGGTCTGTATTGGCGTATACCGCTTCGCCTGCGAGATAATAGGGATAGGTCTTACTCATATCAGATCACCAGTTGCGAGAGTGCATTTCGTATCGGTTCAGGTATTGGGACGGATTTATTCGCCGCGCGTTCCACAAACACATGAATAAAGTCGCCAAAGGCACAGGCCTGCTCTTCGCCTTCTTTAAATATGGCCACACCGTAAGTCACCGAGCTGTTGCCCAGTTTGTTAACCCGCAAGCCCACTTCAATGGCGTCAGGATACGCAATCGGCGCTAAGTAATTGCAATGCGAATTCACCACAAAACCTACAATCGGTGCATCGTGAATATCCAGCCCGCCCTCTTCGATTAAATGACGGTTAACCGCAGAGTCGAAGTAAGAGTAATAGGTAACGTTATTCACATGACCGTAAATATCGTTATCCATCCAGCGCGTCGTGATGGGTACGAATTTTTTATAATCACTGCGTAACAGCGGCTTTTCACTGCTCATGGGTCATCCTTTTTCAAATTAATAAGCGGCGGTATAAATAGCCAGAGCATCCGCTTCGCTAACTTCGCGCGGATTATTAATGAGCAAACGTTGTTGCAGCATGGCTTCGCTGGCGAGCATGGGAATGGCATCCTCCGGAATATCACATTCACGCAACGTCATCGGCAGGCCCGTCTCTTTGATGCGCTGTTCAAGCCAGGTAATGAGTGCATCTGTGATTTGCGCCGGACTGCCTTCGGGTGCATCCAACCCCATGATGTAAGGCGCAAGCTCAGCATACTGCGCCGCTGCCGTGTCATTCGCTGCGTTAAAGCGCATCACATGCGGCAATACCAAAGAATTACTCAGACCGTGCGGAATATGAAAATGACCTCCCAGCGGATACGCCAGCGCATGCACTGCCGCCACTGGCGCATTAGCAAATGCCTGACCCGCGTATAGTGCACCGAGCAACATATTGCTGCGTGCTTCCAGGTTATGCCCTTCGTTGACCGCAGCCATTAAATTTGACGACAGTAACCGCAATGCTTCTTTAGCCAGCATATCGGATACAGGGTTTTTCTTGTGCACTGAGGTATACGCCTCGATCGCGTGCACCATGGCATCGATACCGGTGGCCGCCGTCACATGCGCTGGCAGGCCTTTGGTCAGCTCCGCGTCTAATAGAGCAATGTCGGGCTGCAATACCGGCGATACCACACCTGCCTTGGTCGTCGCGCCTGTGGTCACAATCGCAATCGGTGTGACTTCAGACCCTGTGCCAGCGGTGGTCGGCACCTGCAATAAAGGCAGACGTTTACCACGCGCATTGCCAACACCATACATATCGCTGAGCGGCTGTTTGCATTCAGAGTGTGCAAGCAACGCCACCAGCTTGGCGACATCCATTGAACTGCCACCACCAAAACCAACCACGTAATCTGCTTTTGCAGCGCGCGCTTGATTCGCAGCGTCGGTGACAGTGCTGTCGGCCGGGTCGGCTTCAACGTCTTTGAATAAGGTTAACTGAATGCCGGATTCTTTAAATGCAGGCAATACGTCTTCGAGCAGGCCGACGTTGATGATGCCCGGGTCAGTCACCAGCATCACACTACGAGCGCCCTGCTCTTCACAGATAGCGGCAAGGCGTCGGGCCGAACCCGGCTCGTTGATGATGGTACGGGTCGTCGTAAAGGTAAATGCTGTCATTATTATTCTCCTTTTTACGTCTCAGGTTACTGGCGCACAAATTGTTCAGCGGTCAGCCCAAACAGGTTATCCGCCGACGATTGCAGTACCTGACGGTGCAATTCAGCACGCGGTAAAATACGCTCAAAGTAGAAACGCGACGACGCCAGCTTTGCCTCATAAAAGGCGCTGTCGCCAGAGCCGTCATCGAGTTTTTTCTGCGCTGTTAACGCCATACGTAACCAGCCATAAGCCAGAAGTACATAGGATGAGAAATTCAGAAAATCCGTCGCACAGGCGCCGATTTCTTCCGGGTTATCAGCTGCGCGCTGAATAATATCCTGTGCCAGTTTGCGCCAGTGGGCGTTCGCTGAAGTCAGTGCTGCGACCTGCTCACGCAGGGATTCGTGCAGATCGTTGGCCTCGCATAAGGCGTCGATTTCGTCCTGCAGGCGCGACAGCTCAGCCCCCTGATCGCCCATGACTTTACGACGCATCAGATCCAGCGCCTGAATGCCGTTGGTACCTTCATAAATCTGGGTAATTCGACCATCGCGCACCAGCTGCTCCATACCCCATTCGCGTATAAAGCCATGACCGCCATATACCTGCATGCCGATGTTCGCGGCCTCTGCGCTCATATCAGTGAGGAAGGACTTCACGACCGGAATCAGAAGAGCTGCACGCACAGCAGCTTTTTCGCGCTCTTCAGCGTCTGGGTGATGTTGCTCCATATCCAGATACTGGGCGGCTTCATACGCCAGAATACGGCAACCTTCGACTAAGGTTTTCTGCGTCAGCAACATACGGCGTACATCCGGATGCACGATAATCGGGTCAGCCGGTTTTTCAGGGGCTTTCGGGCCAGTCAGTGAACGCGACTGCAAACGATCAATCGCGTATTCCACCGCGCCCTGATACGCCATTTCGGCAACGCCGAGGCCTTGCAGCCCGACCTGAAAACGGGCGTCGTTCATCATGGTAAACATACACGCCAGGCCGCGGTTTTCTGTGCCGATCAACCAGCCTTTGGCGCCATCGAAATTCATCACACAGGTGGCCGCCGCTTTAATCCCCATTTTGTGCTCAACAGAACCACAGGCAACGCCGTTGCGGCTGCCATCTTCAAGCATCTTAGGTACGAGGAAAAGCGAAATACCTTTTACACCCGCCGGAGCATCCGGCAGACGTGCCAGCACCAGATGAACAATGTTATCGGTGAAATCCTGCTCGCCACCACTGATAAAGATTTTGGTGCCGGAAATCGCATAACTGCCATCGGCCTGAGGCTCGGCTTTGGTACGCAGCAGCGCCAGGTCTGTGCCGGCGTGCGGTTCGGTCAGGCACATGGTGCCAGTCCATTCACCAGAAATCATTTTCGGCAGGTAGGTAGTTTTCAACTCGTCAGTGCCGTGCATATTCAACGCAAACACAGCACCGTCGGTCAGGCCGGTATACACGCGAAATGATAAATTGGCACTCATCATCATTTCCTGGAATGGCGCTGCCATAGAGACCGGGAAGCCCTGCCCGCCGAAATCTTCGCCGCCGGTCATTGAGGCCCAGCCGTTCTCGCAGAACTGACGATAAGCATCAGCAAAGCCTTCTGGTGTGGTGACTTCACCGTCTTTAAATGTGATGCCTTCTTCATCACCACTGCGATTCAGTGGCGCCAGTACGCCTTCATTGAATTTGGCGCCCTCTTCCAATACAGAATCAACAATCTCGGCGGTCAGGTCATCGCGCCCCAGGCGCGCAAAATGTGCCGTAGAATCGAGTACGTCGTGCAGAATAAAACGCATGTCCTGCAGTGGAGCCTTATACGCTGTCATAGTAAAAAACCTGTTTCTGAATTTTTATTGTCTGTTTTTTTGCGTTTGCTTAGTTCGAAATATCTGCAAACTTACCGCCGCTTTCCGCCAGCTGTTTCAGCAGTGGTGCCGGAGCACAGGCTTCACCGTGTTGTTCGGCAAGTGCCTCGGTACGCGCAAGAATATCGGCTAAACCGCATTCATCCGCATAGGCCATCGGGCCACCGCGTTCTTTCGGGAAGCCATAACCATTCAGGTACACCTTATCGATGTCGGCACTGTTGCGGGCAATGCCTTCTTCAAGGATTTTCGCGCCTTCGTTAATGAGTGCCAGAATGCAGCGGTCGACGATCTCTTCATCGCTGATTTGACGACGCTCAAAGCCTGCTTTTTCTGACGTCTCGACGACTAAGGCTTCGACCGTTTCATCAACGATGGCTTCACGGCTGCCTTTTTCATAGCGGTAGTAACCCTTGCCGGATTTCTGGCCAAAGCGCTCCTGTTCACACAGTTGATTATCCACTCGTACGTTCAGTTCTTCTGCTGAACCTTCTGGCAACTGCTCGCCCGAGAGCTGGCGCGAACGCCACTCAAGATCAATCCCAACAACGTCGTACATACGGAACGGCCCCATCGCCATACCGAAGTTCTGCAAGGCACTGTCTACCTGAGCCGGCAAGGCACCTTCGAGCAGCAGGCGACGAGCCTGAAAGACATAGGGCTTAAGCATGCGGTTACCGATAAAGCCATGGCAGTTACCGGCAACAACAGCGACCTTACCGATATGCTGACCCAGCTCTTCGGCTAACTTGAGAACCGCAGGAGCAGTTTTCTCACCGCGCACGATTTCGAGTAGCTTCATGATGTGCGCCGGGCTGAAGAAATGTAAACCGAGCACCTGCTCTGGGCGAGAGGTTGCCGCGGCAATCGCATCAACATCGAGGTATGACGTGTTGGTCGCCAGGATGGCGTTCGCGTTCAGCGTCTCATCCAATTGCTTGAAGATCGTCTTTTTGAGGTCGATGTTTTCGTATACGGCTTCAATCGCCAGCTGAACGTCTGCAATTTCAGCGTAATCGCCACTCAGACTGAAACAAGCCAGGCGCTCATCCGCCTGAGCCTGCGTGATGCGTTCACGCTTCACCATCCCGGCATAGATGCCTTCGATGTAACTCATGGCTTGTGAACGAACCTCTTCATTCAGATCAAGCAGAGTGACATTGATACCCGCATTAGCAAAAGAAATAGCGATGCCGCGCCCCATGGTACCGGCGCCAATCACTGCAACCTGTTGAATGTCGTTTACGTTTGAAGGGAGGTTTGCTTGAGTCATATACCTTGCCTGTCCCGTGTGTTATCCGGGTTACTATTAAGTTGTTATGCTTGTTCGATCAGTTTCTCGGCTCATTCTGACCAAGATTGAAGAAGCACATGAAATTAAACATAGTGATATAGCTTATTGTGATGATGAATATCCGCAACTTTGACCTGAACCTGCTGGTCATCTTCGACGCACTTATGCGCGAACGCAATGTGTCGCGGGTCGCCGACCAGCTCGCTCTGAGCCAACCGGCCATCAGCAACGCTCTCAACCGTCTGCGCAGCCTGCTTGATGACCAGTTGCTCATCCGTACGGCACAAGGCATGCAGCCGACCGCGTTGGCATTGTCACTGGAAGCACCTATACGTCAGGCCATTCAACAGATTGAGACCACTCTGTCGGGAGGTCATCAATTTGACCCTCAATCCAGCCGCAGACGTTTCCGTATCGCCACTACAGACTACGCCGAACTGGCGCTGATGCCACGTTTATTGGCTTACATGCGCACAACAGCACCCGGCATCGAATTCGACATCCTTGACCTGCCACCAGATACGCCTACGAAAGCACTGGAGGATGGCAACCTCGATCTCTGTATCGGGCGTTTTGGCGAACTGCCGCCCCGTATCCGTCGCACGCCATTTCTGAAAGAGAACCTGGTCGTCGCTTACGACCCACAACAGCTCGATCTGACCACTGGGCTTGATCTCGACCAGTTTCTTGCCCTGCGCCATATTTGGGTATCCGGCGGACAGCACCGTGGCGTTGTTGATATGTGGCTCGACGATAATAATCTTGAGCGTGACATCGTCCTTGTGACCCCAAATTACCTGGGCGCTACCCACCTGATCATAGGCAACGATATGGTGGTTGTACTGCCCAAGCGTATGGCAGATCAGTATTCTGGCCTGCTGCCCATCAAGCTTGCCCCTCTGCCTTTGCCGATTCCTCCGTTTGATGTGGATATCATCACATCGTCCCTTCGTGGTGACGACCTCGCGCTGGACTGGCTTATCGGCACACTGCAGCAGGAATTTACCGCAATCTGACCAACAGACAGCTCTGGTAGTCTGCGTTGGCAGGCTCGCACACTGGCAAATCCAGCCATATAGTTATACATTAGTTATACTTTCAAACGTAGAAATGTATAACTTATGCGCCTCGGGCTGATTCTCGGTGATCAACTGACTCATGACCTCGCTAGTCTTCGCGTCCTCGACCCGAAGGTCGATCGCCTGATCATGGCCGAGGTCCGCGACGAAGCCACCTACGTCAAACACCACAAACAGAAGATAGCCCTGCTGTTCAGCGCCATGCGTCACTTCGCGCAGGAGTTGAGAGATGCTGGCTGGCAGGTCGATTACTACGAGTACAATTCACAGGGAAACTTCAAATCCCTGTTTGATGTGGTGGCACATTACACCAAAGAGTACTCAGCAGAACGGCTGGTTCTGACTCAATGTGGTGAATACCGACTTCAGAATGCCATGGATCGCGAGTGGTCAAAGGCCCTGAATATTCCAGTGGAGGTCTATGGCGACGATCGTTTTATTGCGACGACCAAAGAGTTTGCTGACTGGGCAGACGGCCGTAAGCAATTACGCATGGAATACTTTTATCGGGAAATGCGCCGTAAAACCGGCTATCTGATGAAAGATGGCGAGCCCGAAGGCGGACAATGGAACTACGACGCCGATAACCGCAAAAAGTGGGATGGAAAAACCCCCTTTCCCAATCCTCCGGTATTTGAGCGCGATGATATCGACCGGGAAGTCATCAAACTTGTTGAAGAAAACTTCGACGATCATCCCGGCTCCCTTGAAGACTTTCATTGGGCGACGACAAAAGCACAGGCCTCAACCGCACTGGGCTTTTTTATTCAGCATTGCCTGACGAATTTTGGTGATTTTCAGGATGCCATGGTGCGTGGTGAAAAGGCCTTGTTCCATAGCCTGCTATCACCCTACCTGAACTGCGGCTTACTGACCGCAAAACAAGTATGTGATGCCGCCCAACGTGCCTGGAACGATGATCGTGCTCCGCTTAATGCAGTAGAAGGTTTTATTCGCCAGATTATCGGCTGGCGCGAGTACGTACGAGGCATTTACTGGCTACACATGCCCCGCTACGCGAAACAGAATACTTTAAAGAACAAGCGCTCACTGCCCCGCTATTACTGGGATGGCAACACTAAAATGGCCTGCATGTCGGACTGTTTTAAAAATACGTTTGATCATGCTTATGCGCATCATATTCAGCGTTTAATGGTCACGGGAAATTTTGCCCTGCTGACCGGCATTAAGCCCGAAGAAATCTGCGACTGGTATCTGGCGGTGTATGCCGATGCGTACGACTGGGTCGAACTTCCTAACACCCTCGGAATGGTCATGCATGCGGACGGTGGCTACCTCGGCAGTAAGCCCTACGCTGCATCCGGCAACTACATTCATAAAATGTCGGATTATTGCTCCCACTGCCACTACTCGGTCAAAACCCAGATAGAAGAAGACAGCTGCCCGTTCAATAGCCTCTATTGGCATTTCATTGACCGACATCGTGATGACTTTAAAAACAATCATCGTATGGGAATGATTTACCGGACTCTCGATAAGATGAAAGACGACAAAAAGGATCGGATTATTGCCCGCGCCGACGATCTTCTGAGTCGCCTGGATAATCTCTGATATGGCACATAAAAAAGCAAACCTACCAGAGAAGAACTGTGCTCATTGTGAACGCCCATTTTGCTGGCGGCGAAAATGGGCGCGTGACTGGGACAACGTTCGCTATTGCTCGCAACGTTGTAAGCGTGCAGCCAAATCAGCGCCAGCTGCAAATCTGTGCGCAAGCGCAAGTGTGGAGGACGAGTTCTGATGCAGAAGACGACCCAAGTATTGTGGCTGCGGAATGATCTGCGTCTGCATGACCACGAGGGATTCCGGCTTGCCGTTGAAGACGGTGCGCCGCTGGCCGTTGTTTATATCTTACCTGAGCATTGGCTGACGACAGACGACGATGGCATGAGCAGGCTGGGTAGCGCTAAAGCACATTTTTTACGCGCCTCACTGATTGACCTTCATCGACAACTTGAAGATCAGACCATTAACTTCCATATGTACCACGGCCACCCGGTCGATATTATCACGCGCCTGCGGGATGAACTCTGTGGTGATATGAAACTGCTGACAGCCGATGCACAGGCCCCTGAAGAACGCCAATGGCTTGAAGCCATCAAAAACTATGACATCGACCTGGTGACCTATGAGAGTCAGACACTGTTCAGTCAAACTCAAGTAGAGTCACTACTGAACGACTTTCCTGCGTCTTTCTCTAAATTCCGTAAAACGGTAGAGAAATGGCCAGATAAATTTTTTATTCCGGAAAGTAAAGAAGCAACACGTCTCCTGATTCATGAACAACCACTGAGGACCAGCGCATCCATCAGTTGGCCGCAAAGCGAATACGCTGTTTCGCTTGGCTGTCAGGGGGGAGAAAGACCAGGAAAAGCCTGGTTAAACCGCTATCTATGGCAAGAAAAAGCCATCTCCCATTACAAAGAAACACGGAATGCGCTGACTGGCGAACTGTTCAGTAGTCACTTCAGTCCGTGGCTGGCATGGGGGTGTCTGTCACCGCGATACATCTGGCACGAAATACTGAAGTACGAGGCCAGCTATGGAGAAAACGAACATACCTATTGGCTGAGGTTCGAACTACTCTGGCGCGAGTATTTCCACTGGTCTATGCGTGTACATGGTGAACGCCTATTTGCACGCTCTGGCATTCAGAGAAAAAGCATTGAGGCGTCAGAAAACAGCGTCCATTGGCAGGCCTGGTGCAACGCCAGCACTGGCGTCCCTATGATTGACGCAGGACTGCGAGAACTCAGACATTCCGGATTTATTTCTAACCGACTACGTCAGAACATGGCCAGCTATTTTATCCATCAACTCAAGCTGGACTGGCGCCTCGGGGCTCGGTGGTTTGAGATGTACCTGTGCGATTTCGATGTCGCCAGCAATTACGGTAACTGGGCTTACCTTGCCGGTGTGGGTCATGACCCAAGACCGGTTCGTGAGTTCAACCTGAACAAGCAGCTGCAGCAGTATGATCCGGAACTCAGCCATATCCGCCGTTGGTGCCCGGAAATTGAAGAGAATAGTCTGCAGGAAATTCTCGATCATCAGGCTGGAAGAAAACTGCTCGCGTCTTTCCCCCCTCCCGTCGTCACCGTTCCTGCTTTCGATCTCACATCATGACCCAGATCGTCTGGTTTAAGCGTGACTTACGACTTGAGGATCACGCAGCGCTCTGGCATGCCGCACAATCAGGCACTGTTCTGGCTCTGTATATTTTTGAGCCGGATTACTGGCAACTGGATGACACCAGTCAGCGCCAGTGGGCCTTCACACGAGAAGCATTGATCGATCTGAATAAACAGCTGAAAAAAATTGGCGGCGAGCTTATCTGTATGAGCGGTGATGCGGTGCTTCGTTTTAATAAGCTCGCAGAAAGCCTGACCATTCAAGGTGTTCATAGCCACGAAGAGACCGGGAACCTCTGGACCTACTCACGTGACCTGAAGCTGAAAAAGCTACTGAAGAAATCAAATATTCCATGGACAGAGTACCCACAGAATGGTGTACGACGCCCTCATGGTAGTCGCGATAACTGGGCATCTCATTGGAATCAATGGATGACGCAGGCGCAATATCCAAAGCCTGAGCACATTCATTTTCTGGCCGTAAATAGAAATGACGATTTTCTGAAGCCTGAACAATTACCAGAACGTGTTTCCTGCCATCTGCCTGACGTGGCGAACCCACAACACGGAGGGCGGGCTGCTGGTTTAAGTGTACTCTCAGACTTTCTGAACCAACGTGGGGAATATTATCGCGGCTCAATCAGTTCGCCGCTGACCGCAGAAACAGGCTGTTCACGTTTGAGCCCCTATCTGGCACTTGGCTGCATCGGTATGCGCGAACTGGTTCAGGCCGTCAGGACCCGACGCAGATCCGCAGAAGGACGCTGGAAGGCCAGTTTATCCGCCTTTGAATCCCGGCTCTGGTGGCACTGCCATTTTATTCAGAAGCTCGAAGATCAGCCGGATATGGAAATTCACCATCTGCATCCTCTGACAGAGCAACTCAACCGCCCCTTCGATGAGGCAAAGTTCGAGGCCTGGAAAACGGGCAACACGGGCTGGCCAATGGTCGACGCCTCTATGCGCTATTTAATTGCCAACGGCTGGGTTAACTTCCGCATGCGCGCCATGCTTATTTCAATTGCGTCTTATCCTCTCGCACTGCCCTGGCAACCTGTATCGCGCTATCTGGCATCACTGTTTACCGATTACGAGCCGGGTATTCATTACCCGCAGGTGCAGATGCAGGCAGGCACTACCGGGATTAATATTCCACGTATGTACAACCCTATCCTGCAGGCGCAAAGGCTGGATGCCAAAGGGTTGTTTGTGCGTCGTTGGGTGCCCGAATTACAGCATGTCTCAGATCAGTGGATATTCGAGCCCTGGTTGATGCCACGCTCACTTCAGGAAAAATCAAACTGCATGATTGGTAAGGGTTACCCCACTCCTCTGGTCGACTTCGCTGAGGCAACCCGACAAGCGCGGGCAGACCTGAAGTCTGTTCGTGACTCTGAATTTTTTACTACCGCTCAGGTTATTGGCGAGAAGCATGGCTCGCGTAAACGCAGTAACAACCGACATTCTTCAGGCAAAAAAAAGGCCCGCAGTGCGGGCCAAATGACGTTGTTTTAAACAGCGAACTTTACAGGTCCTTCAACGCCGAAATTGTATCCTGCAGAACCTTCTTAGCATCGCCTGCCACCATGAGTGAGTTATCACGGATGAAGAGTTCGTTAGGAATACCTGCAAAGCCAGGTGACAGACCACGTTTAACAACAACGACAGTCTTAGCATGGTGCACATCGAGAATTGGCATACCGAAGATGGGTGAATTCGGATCTTCTGCAGCCGCTGGGTTAACCACGTCGTTAGCATCGAGAACAATCGCAACATCAGTCTGAGAGAAGTTAGGGTTGATTGCGTGCATTTCTACCAACTGGTCTCACGCTCCTTACGCTGCTGCCAGAAGTAC